>SXGS01247266.1_pt1 | contig 25993 bp, 18 predicted proteins | sample 3174681 | NCBI WGS metagenome assembly SXGS01 (sample SAMN11356861, study PRJNA531348) | freshwater metagenome | isolation source: freshwater sample F1-80 | place: China: Fuxian Lake, Yuxi | collected 2017-12-25 | reverse complement strand
GCAGGTTGACGGTGAATTTGGCTGGCAGCCCGGAGCGCGTTTGTGTGCGAAGCACCAGCCGCAGCAGGTTTGGCGTGATAGCGAGCCTGAGATGCTGCTGCGACTGGCTTTCAGCACAGTCGCGCTCCACCGACAACTCGCCGATGCACCAAACAGCAGTTGAACATCGTAGAGATTTGCAACAGGCTGGATGAGAATGGTTTGACGAAGAAGTAGGCATCTCCTTTGTGGATCTGTTGAGTGATTCGGAAAAAACTTTATGGCCAGGATCATGCGAAGATTCGCCTTGGGCAACTGCCGTTTTAAGGTTCAACGCCACCGTTGTCAGACCCGATCTTCGCTCGGGCGGGGGTCAAAGGTCGAATCCATAAAGCTTGACGAGCACGGCGAGCGTCAAATTTCGGCAGAAAGCAAGCAACTGCCGGACGGCGGGGATCTGGATGATGAGGATCAGGGCGAAAAACCCGTATTGGCAGAGACGCATATAAAGCTCCTCGCTCATGCCTATCAGGTTCTTGATGACGTGCGAACCATCCAGGGGCGGCACTGGCAGAAGATTAAAGAAGCACAGAATCAGACTGAGCACGGTCATGAGGAACATGACATCGACCATCTTGTCCAGCCCGCCGAGGCTGAATAGCTTGGCGATGCCCATGGTGACCACGGCGAGACCGAGATTCATCGCCGGACCCGCCAAGGCGATCAGTGTGTCGTCCCGCCGCCGATTCCCCAAGTTGTAGGGATTGACCGGGACTGGCTTGCCCCAGCCGATGAGAAACCGGGCCAACCCTGAATCGGCGGCGGACAGGAAGATCATCAGGAGCGGGAGGATGACCGTGCCGAGCACATCCATATGCACGATGGGATTAAGGGAAACGCGGCCTTGAAGCCTCGCCGTGTCATCGCCGCATTTCCAAGCTGTCCAAGCATGCGCGAACTCGTGGAAGGTCAACAAAATGACCAGGCATAGATAGGACAGAAATCCGTCGATGATGGTAGATAATTCCATGTGTTGTTGTGATCAAAGAGCTTGAATGATGCCCGAATCTGGCGGTGGCTCGAACGATTCACCAATCGACGATGAATCTGGAGCTGATCCCGAAAGCAGCGCCCGGCCAAGCACGACGACGCCCGGCGCCGAAGTGGCCGCGTGCGCCCTCAGCCGCGGGTCTCGCGACTAGTTGTTTTTTGCCGCCCGGATTCGTATCCATGTGGACTGTTCGCCTGAGGTTTACGGCTTTGGGCGGCGGGTTGGAAGGAGGAAACGCGAGGAGGCCCGCCTGGCCGAGCGGGGCAGAACCCTCAAAAGTGTTGCGGGGCCAGGGGGCTCTCCTCTCGTTGGCGAACCGGTTCTGAGTGGTGCGGTGTTTCCAGAACAAGCCCCAGCGCGCGGCGCCCAGGCCCGTTCATCCTGATTCCGCTTCCAGGCGAGGTGAAGTACCGTCCTCCGCGTTCCTTGAGGGGCTGTGGCGGCCTTGATCACGGCGCCTTTTCTCTTCCCATTTGATCGCGGCGGCGGCGTTCTCCAACAAATGCTCGGGATTGAGCGTGCCAGCGATCAAAGCCGAAACGTCCCCTTTATCCAGGGCGGAAGCGACGCATGCCTCTAGAATGGTGCTTCCATCTGAAGCCCGCCCGGAGCTCAGCTTCCCGGAGAGCAACGCCTTCTTCAGGAGCACAGCCTTTCCCTCCCGGCCGGCGGCGTGGATCACTTCCTCCTGGTCGCGATACAAATAGTTCCAAGAAACCATGACGGCATCACTCAACTGAACCGCTTTCAAGCCCCCCTCCAACGTCATTGATGAAACGCCAAAATATCGAAGCCAGCCTTTTTCCTTGAGCCGGGACAATGTTTCAAGCGCTGGCGATCCCAGGATGGCGGCGAGGTCATCGGGAGGGCAGTGCAGAAGGACCAGGTCCAGGCACTCGAGTCGGAGCCGTTTCAGGCTCCTCTCCACGCTGAGCCGCACGGGTTCAGCTCCGAAATCGTAACGAGATTCACCCCCCTCGAACTCCTCTCCAACCTTGGTGACAACCACGAACCGGCCTCTCCTGTCCGCGAGCAAGCGTCCGAGACGCTCCTCGGCAACCCCATAAGCGGGCGCCGTGTCCAGGACATTGATCCCCAGCTCCTCCGCGGAGTTCAGCAACCGCCCGAGCGTGGCGTCGGAGGGAAGCTCGAAGGGCGCGTAATGGAGTTTGAGGTTGCGCCCCCATTTCACGGTGCCCAACCCGACAACCCCTCCCTGAAGATCCAACCGGCCGAACCGGCGCCGTGGAACACGATTCATAAGCGGCTCCAAGACAATGGCAAATCCCACGGAAGCCGTCCGATCCGCGCTTGGGGCAGAGCTGAGAAGTCGGAGGGCTGGGACGCCGCTGGAGGGAGACTCGAGAGGATGGGCGAAGCGAGAAGTTTGTCGGCCAGGAGCGGCGCATAAACCAGCTTCGCGGGCCATGCGATAAGCGTGTTGCCGTGTGCCAGCACGTGGGGTTCGGGAGGAAGTTGTCCACTGGAATCCCTGGGCTCGGCTCTGTCGACGTAATGACAGGCCCATTCCACGGAGTCCCAGGGAACGGCCGGCAACATGCGCTCCATCTCTTTCTTCGTTCTTTCCAGCGTTTCAAGCGGATCCAGAAGCGCCCCTTTCTCCGCGATCTCCCCTCCCAAATACCACACCCAATCCTGGCTGAGCGGATTCGACGTGATGGTCGCGCGCGGTTTGGGACTTGCCGTGACGCAGTGGCCGTAGAGCGGGAATCCCAAACCTCGGGCCAACACCATGCGCAGAGGCCTTCGCTGTGTCGCGGCGGGGCCGAAGCCCAGGGCTTGGCAAGCGCTCTCGTTGCCGGCGCCCGCGGCAAACACAAAAGCGTCTCCCTGAAGCCTGACCGGGGTTCCATCGACCAAGGCAACCTCCAGCGATTCAAGCCCCGACTCACCCCGGACGAATCGTTCGATGGTCCCAGCAACAAGATTCCCTTCCAGTGGTTTCGCCAGGGCCGTCACGGCGCTCAAGGTGTCGAGGACCAACTCCTTCACGACGTACAACGAACCCGAAGGCGGGTTTTTTTGAAAAACTTCCGGCCAGTTGTGCTTGGGAACCTCCTCGACATCCCCTTGCATGGCTTTGCGAGCCATCGCAGACGCAAATCCCCCAAGAAACCGATCCCTCGACCACAAATGCTGCTCCCTGGCGAGCACTCGAACTTTGCCCAACGCCACTTCCCCCCTGTCCTCGAGACAGGCCAGCCACCTGGGGGGCAATTCCCTCAGACGAAGCGCAATGTCCCGGTTGGCGCCGTCGATGCCGTACTTGACGCCCCCATGCAAAATCCCTTGCGAAGCCAGAGTTTGCCCTCCGCCAAGCGCGTTGGATTCCAGCACGACCACACTGCACCCCTTGCGGATGAGCCGGTTTGCGGTCCACAGGCCCGCAATGCCCCCTCCGACGACGACGACGTTACAATGGTAGGCATCCACGAGTGCAAAGAGGATTCGTCATTAAAATCACAGAACGAAGTTACACAGCCGACGAGTGGTGGCAACAAGTCCGTCCAACAGCCTTCGTTTCAGCTTCTAGATTCGCGGTTTTTGGTTTTAAATTACGCACGACGGTTCGCGTATAAATTGGCCGCCAGCGGAACCGTGTCAGCCGGCCGGGTGCTCGACTGACCTCATCGCACGGCGACGAACTCTCCACCATGGTGGCCGTCTCACCCCTTCCGGGCCTGGCGAAATTCATCCACGACCCTGGGGAATTGGCAGGATTCGCAGAGGGCATTTGATTGCCGGCAAAAGTCCGCGACGACTTGAAGCATCCCCTGCTGCGAGGCCGCTGTTTCTGGTAACGCGTGGGACCGGCCTCCGAACAAGCGCTCCCGCGCCAGTTTCAAGACGGAATTGTCTTGGCCGGCCGGCCAGGACAGATACTGATCGATCGACGCTTTCTGGATCTCGGCGTTGCCACTCTCCACGGCGCGAGCCCAAAGCCACGGCAGGAACACGTTCATGGCCAAATCGCCAACCCGAGCCGCCCCCAGCAACGGCACTGGAGCACCTCGAAAGGCGCCCGGTTCAAGGGTCCAGTGGCTTTCCCAATACGGATCCGCCCCCGGTTGCAGTTGGTGCAGCAACCGCCGTTCTGGATGGGCTGATCCATCAACCATCCACAACTCGAGAGCGCGGGCGAAATCCGTTCTTAGAAGCCAGTGCGAGGCGAGTGCGAGCCGGCGCTCCGGACGGTTCATAGGTCGCGTGGAGGCGAAGCGCCACACCTGCGGCGGCAGGATGCGACTCGACCATTGGTCGCGATCCCGCCACCAGTGATCCCAGAAAAGCCTGATTTCCACCGCCTTGATGTCCGCATCCGACCTGCCGCGGCGCCGGAGCTGCGTCAGAGAATCCTTTTTGCGTTGTTCGCGCGAAGCACTGTGAAGGGTATCGAAAGGGCGGCTCTCCAGAAATCCCGCGACGCCGAGCAGCCTGGATTGCAAGTGAACCAGCCGACCCTCGCCGGGCGGGAGAGCCGCCATCAACTCTGGGATTTGTTCCGAGATCCAAAGCATCGGCCAGGCATTTTGGTGATAACCGAGCGCCCCAAACACCCCTTCCCACAATGCCGCCTCCCAGCCACGGGATCGCGCCCGGGCATGAAACCGAAACGCCTTGCGGCGGAAACGGGCGCGAGCTGCCCCCAGAATCAGTTCCGACACATGCGGAGGATCCAAGGAAGCCAGTGGGTCGCAGCATCGGCCGCGGATGTCCCTCACCGCTCCTTGCGGACCCTCCATCCAAAGCGCAAGTTCTGGCAGTGGCGCGTCGAGAAACGGTTTCAGGGGAAGCATCGAGTGGGCCGAGTGGGAAGTGGAGTCGGCGGCCCAGACGACTCGCAGGAGCACATGGCCGAAGTCCGGGTTCCCTTCGTGGTTGTGGTCGCGCCAACCCGAATGGCAGACATCCACCTCCACATCGCCCACCTCCGGAGAATCCACGCCAAACTGGAGAACCGCGTTCAAGAAGTCGGGGCCGGGACCACGGTTTAAAAACCCGGGATGAAGCACGCGCACCGATCGCCCGTCAACACAAGAAAGCTCGAGGCGGCGGAGCCGCTGATGGGCCCAAATTCGCTGAAGCAACTGTTCGGTTGGAGGCTCGCCTGATTCATGCATTGAATCAAACGGCCCCGGCATGCCGGCGTCTAACGGGTTGAACCTCACCTTCCCGTTGCATTTCGCCGGGGGGTCCTGCAAAGTCAAGTATGAAACTTGAGAACGGGCTCTCAACGTGCCCACGGGGCGCCGGGCGGCAAACTGGCGCGACCGGGAACACACCAGTTCCGCTGTGACGCCCATCCGATCGGCTCGCGGCCCCTGGCGCCCTGGGAGGCCGCTGCCAGAACGGAAACAAACCTCCCAGAGGCCCTCCATTTCAGCGGATTCCGACACGGCTTGTGTATGGACAAATTGAAAGAAAAGCGTCTTGCTTGCAGCGGGTTTCGATGGGCAGGCAGGCCATCGCTCCGGGGCGGCGTGGGAGCGTCCACGGGTCCTGGGGTGACGGAAGAAATTCATCCGCGAATACGATGGATTTTCCGAACGCGAACATCGGCTCCAGTGTCAACGTACCCATGAATAGTCATTTTCGAAAACGCGGCATGAATGCGTCAGGAGCGGGCTTGTTTTGGGCGGCTTTCGGCTTGGCCTTAACTGCCGCCGCCTGGGGCCCGCCGGCGGCTGCGGCTCCACAGCCGCCGGCGCCCCAAGCCGACGTTAGGCGCGACGCGGCGGTGGAGGCGGTTGAGCGAATGATGCCGAGTGTGGTGAATATTGGGACCGAGACGGTCGTCGAGAGCCGGGATCCTTACGAGGACTTCCTGCAGGATTTCTTTGGCTACCGAAGGCGAAGACAGCCCCAGACGGAATACAGCCGGGGTTCGGGAGTCATCATTGATGAAACGGGCTATGTGGTGACCAACGATCATGTGGTGCGGGGCGCGACCAAAGTGTGGGTGAAACTCAACGACCAGCCTCAACCTTTAGAGGCAGACGTGCTGGCGCTGAAGCGCGGCACCGACCTGGCCTTGCTCAAGATCAAGGGCAAGCCCGATCAAAGATTCGTCGCCGCCCGGTTTGCTCAAGACGACGATCTATTGCTGGGCGAGACAGTCTTGGCCCTCGGCAACCCTTTCGGACTGGGTGGCTCGGTGAGCAAGGGCATCTTAAGCTCCAAGAGCCGCCGCCCAACGCAGTCCGACGAGCCGTTGGACATCCAGGACTGGCTCCAGACGGACGCGGCCGTGAACCCCGGCAATAGCGGCGGTCCTTTGATCAATCTGCGGGGCGAAGTCATCGGGATCAATGTCGCCGTGCTGCGGGGTGGCCAAGGCATCAGCTTCGCGATCCCCATCAAGCTGGTGGCGGAGGCGGTATCCGAAATTTTCACACCCGAGCTGGACGGCCTCTGGTTTGGGGCCCGTTTGAACGCTGGCGTCCGTCCGTTGCAGATTCAGTCGATCGAAAAAGACAGTCCCGCGGCGCGGGCTGGGTTGAAAGTCGGCGACAGCATCCTGTCGGTTGGGGAAGACGTGCCGCGGACGTTCATCGAAATGAATCGGCTGCTGCTGGCGGCGGGTGAGGGCAAAGACATTAAACTGCGCATCAAACGCGATGGACAGGTGAAGGACGTGGTCGTGCGGCAAGTTCGCGAGGAAACCTTCTTCAACGCCGAACTGATTCAGAAGCGGCTCGGGGCCAGCTTGCAGAAGCTGACCCCAAAGCTGGCCGAAAGCCTTGGTGTGGGAACCACCACGGGGTTGATCGTCGCTGGCGTGGAAAAAGGAAGTCCGGCGGCGGAGGCAAAATTGGAGCGCCGGTTCATTATTCAAGCGATCGACCGCCAGCCGACGCACACCATCGTGGCGGCGGCGCGGGCGTTGCACGCACGAGGCAAAGGCGAGAAAGTCACACTGTCGCTGGTGGCTGAACAGTTCGACGGACGCTTCATCCATTCCTACATTGCGACCACGGAGGCGATGCTGCGATGAAACTCGTCCAGGCCAAAGTCTCGGCGCGCCGCCGAAGCACCCCAAAAAGCCGAGATGAATGATTCCTGGATGATCGAGGTGGAGAACCTCACGAAGCGATACGGACGCCAGACGGCGATTGAAGATCTCTGCTTTACCGTGGGCCGGGGGGAGGTCGTAGGATTTTTGGGGCCCAACGGCGCCGGCAAGAGCACCACGATGCGCATCTTGTCGTCCTTTACTCCCGCCTCCTCCGGGAGGGCTCTTGTGGCTGGGTTCGACGTGTCTCACGAACCGGACGACGTTCGGCGCCGGATCGGTTACATGCCCGAGAACAACCCTCTTCACACGGACATGCGGGTTCGGGAATATCTGAGGTTCCGGGCGCGGCTCAAGGGATTGAAGGGAACGCGGGTTCGCGAGCGGGTGGATGTGGTGCTGAATCAGTGCGGGCTGGAGGAAGTCTCGGCAAAAATGATCGGCCATCTCTCGAAAGGGTTCCGACAACGGGTGGGATTGGCGGACGCGCTGGTCCACGAGCCGGACCTCATCATCCTTGACGAACCAACCATCGGTTTGGATCCGAATCAAATCCGCTCGGTGCGGCAGTTGATAAAGGATCTGCAGGGCAAGCACACGGTGCTCCTGTCGACGCATATTCTGCACGAAGTGGAGATGACTTGCGGCCGGGTCCTGATCCTGAATCAAGGCAGAATTCTGGCGTCGGACACGACCTTGAATTTGCAGAAAATGTTGAGCGGCGGCGGCCAAGTCGTTGCTGAAATCGAGGCCCCTGAATGGGAACTGAGGCAGTTGTGGGAGGGGATGCCAGATGTGCTGGAGTTCAATGTTTCAGCCATGGACGGAAACTATATGCGGTGTGCTCTGACCCCCCGTGATGGCGTCGACTTGCGGCTGCAAGTTTTTGAATCGGCGGTGGCGAACGGGTGGAAACTGCGCGACCTGGGGAGGGACGGCCACAGTTTGGAGGATATCTTCGTGCATTTGACGCGCGCTTCGCGGGACGAGGAGGAGGGCTAAACGGATGCGTCTTTTCTTCACCCTACTGAAACGCGAGCTGGGCGGCTATTTCGCGTCCTTGTCCGGCTATGTGGTCATTGCGAGCGTGCAATTGCTGCTTGGCTTGAGTTTTTACAGCCTGGTTTCCGTGCTGAACCAGGAAGGATCAGAAACGCCCCTGGCGGAATTCTTTTACGAAACCCTTTATTTTTGGCTGATTCTGTTGATCGCGACACCCGTGATCACGATGAGGACATTCGCGCTGGAAAAGTATTCCGGCACGTATGAAACCCTGATGACGGCGCCGGTGGGAGACGTGCCGGTGGTGTTGGCCAAGTTCTTGGGAGCGCTCGGATTTTACCTGGTGATGTGGACGCCCCTCCTGGGCTGTTTGTGGGTGATCCGCCAGCTGACCGGGGATCCCTCGGCTTTGGAGCCCGGCGCCGCCGCGGGGACGGCCTTGGGGATCCTCCTGCTTGGCTGCGTCTACATTTCGTTGGGATGCTTCACCTCCTCCCTCACGCACAGCCAAATCATCGCGGCCATGACCAGCTTCGCGGTCGGAGTGGGGCTTTACCTGCTGAGTTTCCTCGCCCCAAGCGTGTCGACCTTGCCAGGCTGGTTCCCGAAAGTGCTCGTGGGGATGTCCATGATGGAGCACATGCGCGACTTCGTGCGGGGTATCGTCGACACAAGGCACCTGGTGTTCTATGCCAGCCTCACGGTGTTTTTTCTTTTCCTAAACTGCAAGGCCGTCGAGAGCCGCCGCTGGAAATAACCAGACATCGCATGGACGAAAGCGAGAACAGCTTCAGCCCCGCCAAACGGTTCAGAATCGGATTGCACGTGCTCGTGTCTTCCATGGCCCTCCTGTCGATTGTCGTGATGGCGAACTACCTGGCGTCAAGGCATTACTCGCGGTGGGACATCACCCGCGAAGGCCGGCATCATCTGACGCCCTTGACGTCGAAGATTTTGAAATCGATCACGAACGAAATTCATGTGGTCGTGTTTTTCGACCGCGACAAGCCGGTGTTTCAATCGATTCAGAATCTGCTCAAGGAGTACCGGTACCAGTATCCCAAAATGATCGTTGAGGCGGTGGACTATTACCGCGACGCGGGAGGCGCCCAACGGATTCGAACGCAGTACCAGTTGAATTCCGAGAAGGATCAGGATTTGGTGATTTTCTCGAGCGGCTCGAGCGTCAAGAAGATCTATCAGCGCGAACTGGCGGATTACGATTACTCAGGGATTCTGGAGGGCAAAACCAACGTCGCTCGGCCACAAAATTTTAAGGGCGAACAGGCTTTTACTTCCGCAGTCGTTTCCGTGACAGACACCCGCCAATCGCTGGCATTGTTTCTTCAGGGACACGGGGAGCGGGATCCATCCAGCGAAGATGAAATGGGCTATTCCAGGTTCGCGGAACTGCTCCAGGAAAAGAACATCCGCGTTGGCACGTTCCAATTCGGCGGCACGAACAGCCTGCCCTTAGATGCCTTGCTCATCATCGCCGGACCTCGTGTCGCCTTGATGCCGGCGGAGGTCGAACAGATCGATGAATTCCTGGGCAAAGGCGGACGCTTGATGGCGTTGATGGATTTCCAGAGCGTGGGAAAGCGAACTGGTCTCGAGCGGCTGTTTTCCAAATGGGGGCTCGAAGTGGGCGATGATCGCGTCCGCGACCCGAACTACCATCTGCGCCAGGATGATTTGTTCATCGTGAATTTCAGCGGCCACCCCGCCGTGCGCAGCCTTGTGAAAGCCAGCCTCTACATGATCCTGCCCCGCTCGGTGAGGAAAATCTCGGGGGGGATGCCGTCGACCGACGGACTGAAGGTGGAGGAAATCGCCTTCACGTCGGAGTCTGGGGAAGTGGCTGTCGCGGGACGTCCTGGAGAGCCTGTGAGCGCCCCACGACGGGCCGGCACGACGCCTGTTGTCATGGCGGTTGAACGGGGCGGCGTCACCGGCGTGAAAGCTGATCGGGGCTCGACACGGATCGTGGTCGCGGGGGATTCGGTGTTTCTGGGCAACCAAACGATCGAGCAGCTCGCGAACCGCGAGTTTGCCAACGACGCGGCGAACTGGCTGCTGGATAGGGCGCTGCTGGTGGGAGAAATTGGCCCCAAGGCGCTGAAAGAATATCGCCTCACGCTGACTGCCGCGCAATTGAACACCCTGAGATGGACGATGATGGCGGGCATGCCTGGCGTGGTTGTGCTGATGGGCCTGATGGTCTGGGTGCGGAGAAACGCGTAGCCGCCCCTTGAAATAAATGAATGCCCGAACCACATGGATTCTAGTCGCCACGGCGGTGGCGATGTTCCTGCTAATCGTTTTTGTGGAGCGCCGCGGCCTGGATACGGCCAGCCGAGCCAAGGAAGCGGCTCGAGTCATCCCTCACCTGAAACCCGCGCAGGTGACGAGCCTTGAGGTGTCTTTTTCCAACCAAGTGGTGCGTCTCGAAATGAAGGAGAACGCCTGGCGCATCACCTCGCCCGGCTCCTACCCGGCCCAGCGCCATCTCGTTGAATCGTTTCTCGACTCCCTCGCGGCGCTGACCCGCATCGCGTCCCTGAACGAAGCGGATGTCGCGAAACAAACCAACGGGCTTGCGGGATTTGGACTGGAGCCACCGCAAGCCACAGTGCTGATTTCCCAAGGGAGAACCGTTCAGGAATTGCGTCTAGGCACTCGCGCGATCGTGGGCGATGCGATCTACGCGCGGGTCCTGGGACAAGAGGGAGTGTTGGTCACCCATGCATCGGTGCTGGGCAAAATCCAAGCGGACATCCATGCCTGGCGTGACCGCCGTTTGCTGGGAGACAAGGCCACAGGGCTGGATCGTTTGGAAATTCGCCGAACCGGGCTTGCGCCCGTGGAACTTCAAAGGGAAGGCGCCGCGCGGCAATGGCGGCTGACAAATCCACTCCAAGCCCGTGCGGACACGCTTTTCGTGGACCAAGTTTTAGAATCGCTGCTGACATCCCAGATCGCCCGTTTCGTGGCCGACCCCGCGTCGAGCGACGCGGGGTCTTACGGTTTGCAACCGCCCGAGATCGAGCTAGGCCTGAAGAAAGGAACCAACGAAATCGCGACGCTGCGCTTTGGCAAGCCGGTCACCAACGAAGTGAACCTGGTTTATGCGCAAACGTCAGAGGACCGCTCGATCGTGGCGGTGGGCAAGGCGGTTTCAGACTTGTTGAAAGCGCCAATCGCGCAGTTTCGAAACCGGCAGATCCTGCCGTTCTCCGTCGCCGACGCGCGCCGAATCGAGGTGCAGGCCTTGGAAACTTTCGCCATCGAGCAACATCCGGACGGTTCCTGGTGGGGTAGCGGCAAGAAGTTGTTCAAGGCGGATAAGGAGATCGTCACCTCCATTCTTGAGCGGTTGAAGGGCTTGGAAGTCGTGGAGTTTCTGAGCGATGTCGTTCCAGACTACGCTCCAATGGGTTTGACCGTTCCCTCCCGCCGGTATCGCGTGATCACCTCCACGCCGGCCGCGGCGTCCACCAACCTGGTCGCGGCCGATCTCGAAATCGGGACCAATTTAGTGGACCGCATCGTGGTCCGACGCGCCGACGAACCGTCTGTCTATGCTGTGAAACTGGCGGAAGTGCTGATGTTGCCTCACTCGGCGTTTCAAGTTCGAGACCGCAAGCTATGGGACTTTTATTGGACAAATCTGACGGCAGTCACGGTCAAACAAAAAGGCCGAGTCATTGGGTTTGCACGCTCCCCAAACGGGTCGTGGCCGGCCTCGGAATCACTGCAAGCCTCCATGCCCGCTGTATTGGAGACGCTGTATCGGCTCTGCCAGGAGCGGGCCGTCGACTGGGTCGCCCAGGGGTCGGATGCGCTCGCAAGACTCGGCTTCAACGAGCGGGCGTTCGAGATCAAGCTCGAAACTCTCGAAGGGAAGGACGTTCGATCTCACGGGCTGCGGTTTGGCATGATCACTCCCAAACGAAACGTGTACGCCGCGATAGTCTTCGATGGGAACTGGACTGTGTTTGAGTTTCCCGGCGGGTTGTACAAAGACATCCTCACGTACCTGAGTGTCCCCGGGGCGGAAGCGCCGCCTTGAAACTTAAAACGGTTGTTGAACCTCGTGGAGATCGACTAAAGCCTGGATGAGAAGGGTTTGACGAAGAGCGAGGCAAATCTTTTATGGATCTGGTGAGTGATTCGGCAAAACTTTATCGCCAGGATCTTGCGGAGATTCGCAAGGGGCAACGGCCGTTTCAAGGCTGAATGGAACCTCCCAGATGCCCAAAGGAAGACCAGTTTCTCCAGTGTCGCGGCTTCGAAGATGGATGCGCGGTTGCCGGATGTCGGCCTTGTTCGCCTCTTTCGTGGCTCTCATTCCGTTGATTTACCTCAACCTCATCGGGCTGCCGGACTTCATCAAGCGCCCGCTCGCCCAGAGCGTTCATCGCCAAGGGATCGATCTGGAGTTTGAGACCATGCGGTTGTTTCCGTCCGGCATCGTTGTGGAGAAGGTGATCCTGGAAGCCATCAAGGAGAGAGGAATCCCCAGGCTCATGTTCGATGAAGTGTTATTGGATATCGATTTTTCGAAGATCCTGAGCCGCACCCTGGAGGTGGAGTCCCTTCAGTTGAGGAAAGGCCGGTTTGCCTGGCCTCTCCAAACCACTAATCAAGCCCCCAAGTCACTCGCGATCGATGGCATCGGGTTGAATCTTAAGTTTGAGGCGCCCGACAAATGGAGCCTCGACCACTTCCAAGCCCGCGCCCTGGGCGGGAGACTACGCCTCTCGGGCGCCTTGACGAACGCGACCCATCTCCGACGATTGGGCGGCCGACCAGCCGGGCGCACGCCGAGGTCGCCTGAGGACTTGGTGGCGGGTCTGCACCGCATCGTGCAAGTTTCGGAGCAACTGAAATTCCGCGAACCGCCGGAGATCGGAATCCGATTTGACGGCGATGCCCGGGATCTTGAGAACCTCAAAGTCAGGATCAACCTCCGGGCCGAAGGCCTGTCCTCCCCTTGGATTTCCGCCGATCGCGTGGATTTGAGCGCTATCGCAAACGAATCGCCACGGCTGAACGATTGGATGTCCTGGCAAGTCGCCGGAAGGGCGGAGGGATTGCGTGCGACGGGATTTTCGGCCAAGGACGCGGATGTGGACATGCGCGGCTCCCTGTGCGTCACCAATACGCAATCGTTAGAAGCCCAGTGGACGGTCCAATCGTCGCTCACGACATGGAACGGATACTCGTCCGATCAGTTGGCGGTCCGCGGCCGGCACGCTCTAAAAGAGGGGGGCCTTCCATCCCAAAAAGCCTTGATGCGGAGCGAAATTCAGATCAGCGCCACGCGCCCGCGAAAGCTCACATCAAATCCAGAGGAAGGGGGTGAATCGTTGCACATCACCGCCGCCCTGGACCATTCCGGGCTGACAGAGCTTAGAGGCTGGGAACTGAGCGCCGGGGCTACGAATTTATCGACGCGCTGGGGCCGCTCGGGGAAGCTCGACGTGAGTTTTTCCGGATCCCCTCCCCTTCAACTCGGGATGGAGGATCTTTGGAGCGCGGAACGGCGAGAAATCCTGCTTCAGGGGATGGCCATCCAAGGCAAGATAGTTGGCACCCGCGTGGCCGTGTCCGCCTGGGGAGGCATCGAGGTCCCCACCCTGGCGTCTCAAGTTGAGTGGCGTCATCCCATCCTCCTGGTGCGGGACCTCAGCGCGTCCGGATTTGGCGGAGCCTTTCAGTTGGCGGGCGACATTGATTTGGGGAACCGCTCGTGCCGGGCTGAAGTGACGTCAACGCTCGATCCACTGGCGCTGTGGGAAAAGCTCGATCCCGCGTCCGTGGAGTGGTCGAGGCACGTGAGATGGGAGCGGCCGCCTGAGTTTAAGGCGAGCGCGCGGTTTTCCCTTCCAAGCTCCCGCCGAAACGGTTCCTCCGAGCCTGGAATCCGGCAGGATTGGAAGGACGGGCTGCTGTCGACGGCCTCGTTGAACTTAGGAAAAGTGGAGGTGCGGGGAGTCCGCCTGGAGGGGATCACCGCGCGCGCAGGTTGGTCCAACTCGATGTGGTCGGCTCCCTTGTTTGAACTGAGGCACTCGAACGGGTGGATCCGGCTGGCGATCGCTCAAGACGGGTCCTCAAACTTGTTCCGGGCCTCGCTGGACAGCGAGATGGATCCGGGCGTCTTTATACCGTGGGTCGGCGAGCGGGCGGCACGGACGCTGAACTCAATAGAGTTCGAGGCTCCCCCGAAGCTGCGCGTTGAAGCCAGCGGCGACTGGAGGAATCTGGCTGGAACTCGCGCCACTGGGTCCCTGGTAACGGGGCCCATCGCTTACCAAAGCAATCGATTCGACAGTTTGTCGACTCGGCTCGGCTACGCAGATGCGATCCTCCGGTTCGGTGACGTGAAGCTGGCCCGCGGGGAGGAAAGAGTCACCGCCGAGTCCATCGTGTATGACCTCCCAAACCAATGGTTGTCGTTCACGAACGGCAACAGTTCCATGGCCGTGGTGAGAGTCACGACCCTCATCGGCCCCAAGACCACGGAAGCCGTGAATCCCTATCGTTTCGAAAAACCGCCCCGGGTTAAAGTATGGGGAGGGCTCAACGTCCGCGATAGCGAGTTCACGGACATGCATTTCGAAGTCGATGCGGACCGCTTCAGTTACTGGCGGTTCAACGTCCCCAGCATCGCGGCGCGCGTGGACTGGGTGACGAACACGCTCGCGGTGTCGAACGTGAGGTCGAGCTTTTACCAGGGGCGGATGAAGGGGGATTTTTACTTCGATTTCAGGCGGGTGGACAAAGGAGAATTGCGATTCGACACGGAGTTTGAAAATTCGGATTTAAAAACGTTGCTGGCGGATTTGACTTCGCCCACCAATCGCGCGGACGGAGTCTTGGATGGCAAGATCGTGATCACTTCGGGCCTCGCGTCGGACCTGCGCTCCTGGGCGGGGCGCGGGGAATTGAATTTGGAGCAGGGGTATTTGTGGAATGTCCCGCTGTTCAGCGTGCTGTCTCCCGTCTTGAACGCTTTGTCGCCAGGGCTGGGGAGCAGCCGGGGCGGCAAAGGGAGGGCGACCTTCACGGTGCGCAACGGGCAGGCGCACACGGAGGATCTGCAAATGCAGGAGCCGGTGATGCGGCTCCGTTACCGCGGGTGGGTGGACCTGGACGGCGAACTGAACGCGAAAGTGGAGGCCGAACCGCTGGGCAGGAGTTGGTTCCCATCGCGCGCGCTTGGATTCGTGCTGACTCCCATTACCAAGCTGTTCGAATACAAAGTCAGCGGCACGCTGGGGCAGCCCAAGCTCGAACCCCTCTACTTCATCCCAAGACTGCTTCTGTTTCCGCTTAATCCCTTCAAAAACTTCAAGGAATTCTTTCCGACGGCGCCGAAGCAAGATCCTCCTCCGGCGCCGAAGCCAGCGGAATAGACCTCGGAAAAATTTCCGTCTCGCCGTGAATCCAGCTTTGACTTCAACGGATTTTTTGTCCAGTTTCCAGGCCCTGTGCGTGACACCCAGGGCGTCAGCAGTCGATCCTGGGGGCATGTTTCAAACACTCGTTGCGATGGGAGCGAATGGGATCGGGATCGGGAAGGCGCTGCCGCGGGCCGAGAAGAAACAATAATTGAGAGACTCACTTTGAGAATTGTGGCATGGCTAAAGCGCTGATTATTGCGGAAAAACCGTCCGTCGCCGCGGACATAGCCAAGGCGCTAGGCGGCTTCACAAAGCACGACGACTACCACGAGAGCGAGGCGTATGTGTTATCCTCCGCCATCGGCCATCTGTTGGAGTTGTGCGTGCCGGAGGAGTTCGAGGTCAAGCGCGGGAAGTGGACATTCGCGCACCTCCCCGTGATCCCGCCGCACTTCGATCTTGCACCCCTCGAGAAGACCGAGGCCCGGCTCAAGCTTCTGGGGAGGCTCGTTAAGCGCAAAGACGTCGATTCGGTGATCAACGCCTGCGACGCCGGACGCGAGGGAGAGCTCATTTTCCGCTACATCATGCGGTTCCTGAGAGTCGAGAAACCTTCACGGCGCCTCTGGCTGCAATCCATGACGCCGGCGGCGATTCGCGACGGGTTCGTCAAGCTCCGCGAGGACGCGTTGATGATGCCACTTGCGGACGCGGCGGTTTGCCGGTCCGAAGCCGACTGGCTGGTTGGCATCAACGGGACGCGCGCCATGACGGCCTTCAATTCCAAGACTGGAGGATTCCACCTGACGCCGGTCGGCCGCGTTCAAACCCCCACGCTCGCCATCATGGTCGAGCGGGAGGAGCGGATCAAAAAGTTCGTGCCTCGCGATTATTGGGAAATTCACGGCACCTTCGGCGCGATCGCGGGAGAGTATCGCGGGCGTTGGTTCGATGAAAAATACATCAAAGACAAAAGCCGGGACGCCGACGCCGATCTCAAAGCCGAGCGCTTGTGGGATCGCGCGCGAGCGGAGGAGATTCGCGATAAATGCGCCGGACATCCGGGCATCGTTACCGAAGAAAGCAAACCCTCCTCCTCGCAATCTCCCCTGTTGTACGATTTGACCACCTTGCAGAGGGAGGCCAACGGCCGTTTTGGTTTTGCCGCCTCCTCGACCCTGAAGATTGCCCAGGCTCTCTACGAAAAGCACAAGGTGCTGACCTACCCCAGAACGGACTCGCGCGCTCTTCCCGAGGACTACCTGGCCACGGTGCGGCAAACACTTCAATCTTTGGATAACACGGCTTACGCCCCCTTCGCGGGCCAAATTCTCCAGCAAGGCTGGGTCCGACCGAACAAGCGTATTTTCAACGATGCCAAGATCTCGGATCACTTCGCGATCATTCCCACGGCTCTCACCCCCAAAACCCTCAGCGAACCGGAGTCCAAACTCTATGACATGGTGGCCCGGCGCTTCCTGGCGGTGTTTTATCCCGCGGCGGAATTCCAAGTGACGACTCGGATCACGCGCGTTCAAGGCGAGCCTTTCAAGAGCGAAGGCAAGGTGTTGGTGAACGCGGGATGGCTGGCGGTTTACGGGAAAGAGGCCGATGCCGATGAGACGCCCAACCTGACCCCTGTGCAGCCGGGAGAAACCGTCGCCACCGTGCGCGTGGACATCGAGAGCTTGCGAACCAAGCCTCCGGCGCGGTTCTCCGAAGCCACGCTCCTTTCCGCCATGGAAGGGGCGGGGAAGTTGGTGGAAGACGAGGAACTGCGCGAGGCGATGAGCGCCAAGGGGCTTGGCACACCCGCCACGCGTGCCGCCATCATCGAAGGATTGATCTTCGAGAAATACATACTGCGGTCGGGCCGCGAATTGCAGGCGACGGCCAAAGGCATCTCCCTCATCACCCTGCTCAGAGGGCTCAACGTGCCCGAATTGTGCTCTCCGGAGTTGACTGGAAATTGGGAGTTCAAACTCAAGATGATGGAGCGAGGGCAGCTTCCGCGCGCCGAGTTCATGAAGCAAATCGCCGACATGACACGCCACATCGTCGAGACCGCCAGGCGGTACGAGAGCGACACCGTCCCGGGCGATTTCGGAACATTATCGGTGCGGTGTCCCAAATGCGGCGGGGAGATCCGCGAGAACTACAAGAAATTTCAGTGCCAGGGCTGTGATTTTTCCCTCTGGAAAATATTGGCCGGACGCCAATTCGAGATCGCGGAAGTTGAAGAGTTGATATCCAAGAAAATTGTGGGGCCGCTCCAAGGCTTCCGCAGCAAGATGGGCAAACCGTTCGCCGCCCAACTCAAACTGGGAGCGGAGCACAAAGTGGAGTTCGACTTCGGACAAAACGGGAGTTCGGCGGATGGTCAATCGACGGAAGTCGACTTCACAGGCCAGCAACCCTTGGGCCAGTGCCCCAAATGCAAGCACTTCGTGTATGAAAACGGGATGAGCTACGTTTGCGAGAAATCAGTGGGCGCGGCGCGCACGTGCGATTTCCGGACGGGGAAGATCATTCTCCAGCGATCCATCGAGCGCGATCAAATCTCCAAGCTTCTCGGAAACGGCAAAACCGACCTGCTCCACAAGTTCATCTCGAAAAAGGGACGTCCGTTCTCCGCGTTCCTCGTGATAGGCAAGGAAGGCAAGGTGGGGTTTGAGTTCGCCGCCCGCGAACCCAAGAAGCCGGCCGGGGCTCCAGCCAAACCGCGCTTGGAATTGGAAGCCTCGCCTTAGCGGGAGGATGCGAGCCCGCCCGCACGAGGCCCGCCCATGAAAATTTTGGTCATCTCCCTCGCGGGCATCGGGGACACCCTCATCGCAACACCGCTGGCCAGGGAACTACGGCTGAATTTTCCCGGAGCCTCGATTGATTTCCTTGTATTCTGGCCGGGGGCGCGGGATTTGCTCCTGCGCAATCCCAACGTTAATCGTGTCATCCAGAAAAACTTGGTGCGCGAAGGAGCTTTCAAATCCCTGTGTTTCCTCTGGTCCCTCCGCCGAGAAGGCTATGCGATCAGTTTGAACACGCACCCTCAAAGCAAGCGTCATTATCGCATCGTGGCCCGCGCGATCGCCGCGCGCCTCCGCGCCAGCCACGCCTACGACAATTCCAACAAGCTCGACCAGCTCCTGGTCAACCGTTCCGTGCCCCAGGATTATGCGATCCACTCCATCGAGAACAACCTGCGCCTCCTGCCGTTGATCGGAGCCCATGAAATGCTGGCCGACCACGAATTCGAACTGTTTCTGACAAGCGAAGAGCGAGCGTGGGCGGGAGGTTTTGCAAGGGAACACGGCCTGTCCGCGGCGGAATGGATGGGGCTTCATGTGGGTTCTGGGACAACCAAGAACCTGCGGCTCAAACGTTGGCCGCTGGCTCATTACCGGGAGCTGATCCATCACCTGCTCAAGAGCAATCCGCAGCGCCGGATGATTCTCTTCGGAGGACCCGATGAGGAAGCCGATAACGTGGAACTGCTCTCCTCAGCGAATTCCCCACGGCTCATTCCCGCGCGAACGCCCAGCGTGCGGCACGCCGCGGCCCTCTTGGAGTTGTGCCCGGTGTTTTTGAGCGTGGACAATTTGATGATGCACCTCGCCGCGGCGGTGAAGGTGCCGAGGCAAATTGTCATCGAATCCCCGACCTTTGGCCCCACGATCTCCCCCTATCGCCGCCCGTTCACGCTTGTCCCGAATCCGATGACGCATGGGCGCAGCCTCGACTTCTACAGGTATGACGGCGGCGATATCCGCGGTTCGCCGGACTTTCTGCGGCGGTGCATGGAATCCGTCACCGTGCAGACGGTCCTGGACGCGGTGAGCCTGGCGCTTCGCGACTCAAGCGGCCCCGCAAACAACCCTTAGGCGGCCCCCATGACTGACGCTCCACTCATCAGCATCGTCATTCTCAACTACAACGGAGCGCGATGGTTGAACCGATGCCTGGAGTCCATCCGGCATCAGACGATCGCAGATCAATTGGAGTTGATCATCGCAGACAATCGATCGACCGATGGCTCGGACTCATTGGCTGAGGAGCTCCTCCAGGGATGGGACCGCGGGCGTTTTGTGCAAAACGGTTCGAATCTTGGATTCTGCGAGGGCAACAACCGGGGCGCCAAAGCGGCGCGGGGGCGATACCTTTTCTTCCTGAACAACGATACCTGGCTGGAACCGGACTGCCTTCAGTCCCTCATGGAGCATGTCCGCTCCACCGGCGCGGCCGCCGCCACGCCCATCATGTTGAATTATGACGATCACTCCATCCAGTCACTCGGCGGCGCGGGATTTGACGCATTCGGCCTGCTCAGCCGCGAAACGCGCTCGGACCGGACTCGCGAGATTTTCACCGTTGGAGGGTGCTCGTATTTGATCGAGAAGCAGTTGTTTTGGGATTTAGGCGCGTTCGATTCCGTCCTGTTCATGTATGGTGATGAGTATGATCTAACATGGCGCGTTTGGATGTCGGGACGCGCCGCGATCCTGGTTCCCTCGTCGCGGCTCCATCACCGGGGGGCCCCGAATGTGAACCCCAAAGGGGGCGCCCGGGAAGTGGAGTTTCGAACCAGCGAAGCCAAGCGATTTTATTCAAACAGGAACGGGCTGCTGGTGATTCTCAAGAATGCCCAGCACATCCTACTCCTGCTGGCGCTGACCCAACTGGCCTGGCTGGCCGCCTAGGCCGTTGCCGTTGGACTCATGACCGGACGATGGTCGGTGGTCCGCCGCGCCTACTGGGACGCCGTCAAGGACTGCTGGTGCCACCGCGCCCACATCCGAGCCGAGCGCGCTCGGATGCGCCGCATCCGGCGCTGCAGCGATTGGAAGCTGCTTCGTTTTCTGCGCCTCCGCCTCAATCGCTGGGATGAACTGCGGCGCATGCTCCAGTTGGGCCGGTTGAAAATGGATTGATCCGCCACTCCGGACGCGACGCTCGCTGGACGGAAAGGGCTCTCGAGGCTCTCCTCACGGTCACTGTCACCGTCGCCGTCGCTTGGGCTCTTTGTCGCTTCGTCGCCGGTCCCGCGCCGGCGCCATGATGTCGATCGCGCTCAGCGCGAGTAGATTCGCCGAATGATGTCTTCGATGGGCACTTCCTGGATGTCGATGTCTTTAATCGGGAGTTCGTCGAGCAGCGCCTTGCACACAGGTATGACTCGATCGCGTTTCACCTTCAATTTCAGAAGCGTTTCCCGATACTCGAGCACTTCCCCGTATTTGGCGACCGCCCCGGCTCCTCCTGAGGGAGCTCTATCCGTTTGGATGGTGATCAGCTTGAAATCCGCGAATCGATCGATGACTGCGCTCAGTTTGCCGTCAAAAAAAATCACACCCCGATCGATGATGATCACCCGCTCACAGAGCTCCTGGATGTCGGCCATGTAGTGGCTCGTGAGGAGAATCGTCGTGCGGCGCTTCGTGTTGTGCTCCCGCAAAAACTCACGGACCGTTTTCTGCGACACCACGTCCAATCCGATGGTCGGCTCGTCCAGGAATAGGATCTTAGGTTCATGAAGAAGCGCGGCGATGAGCTCCAATTTCATCCGCTCACCCAGAGAAAGCTCGCGCACCATCACGTTGAGCTTTTCGCGAACCCCCAGCAGCGCGGTCATTTCATCGAGACTGCGGAGGAATTTTTCTTGGGGAATGTCATAGATCCGGGCGTTCAACTCCAGGGATTCCCGGGCGGGCAAATCCCACCAAAGCTGATTCTTCTGGCCCAGCAACAGCGCGAACTGCCGGCGATATCCGTCCTGGCGCTCCCACGGGACGTAACCCAACACGCGTGCCTCGCCCTTGGTCGGATATAACAAGCCGGCGAGCATTTTCAGCGTCGTCGTCTTGCCCGCCCCGTTCGGGCCTAGGAACCCCACAAACTCGCCCTCTTCAACGTTGAAAGAGACGTCTTGGACCGCAGCGCTGATCTCCTTCTCCCGGTGGAAGAGGCCCTTGATGGCGCCTCCCAATCCCGGCTGCTTCTTATGAGTGATGTAGTTTTTGCAAAGTCCTTGAACTTCGATCACCGGACTGCTCGCGCCTAGTGTGCCGTTCACGAATTGGGTGGACATTTGCGGCGATGAGTTTTTGATTCAGGCGAGGCGAGAGCGACGAACATACCCTCCATGGGTCTGTGAGGAGCAAATAACGAAGCCTGAATCAAAAATACATGCCGCCCAACGGGTTGTGCCACAGTTGTCCTCGGGCCGCGTTGCTCCTCAGTCACAGATCCATTTCCGGATATGCTCCCTCGTCGCGCCTTGCCCGAGGTCAACTGTGGCACAACAAATACCCACCGAATTCGTGAACGGCACACTTGCGCCTCCGAACTCCGATGGTCTTCAAGGCGCATCAGTCAAAGACCGATGATTGGTCATCTCGCCAATTGTTTCTCCAGGAAGAGAACCACTTGCCGAACGTTTGAATCCACGTCCATGCGCCCTTTGACGAGCCGGCACGCATGGAGAACGGTGCCGTGATCGCGGCCGCCGAACGCGTCCCCGATGGTGCTGAACGAGCTTTCCGTCAGCCGCCGCGCCAGAAACATCGCAATCTGCCTTGGAAAGGCAATGTTCTCCGGCCTCCTCTTGCTCGTCATGTCCGCGAGGCGAATGTCAAAGTGATCGGCCACTTTTCGTTGGATGACGTCGATGGTGATCGTGCTCCGGCCTTCCTCGTGCAGCACTTCTCGCAACAAATTCTCCACGAGCTCGACCGAGATTTTCTTCCCGGTCAACGACGCGTAGGAGGCGACCCGGATGAGCGCTCCTTCGAGCCGGCGTATATTTGTGCGGATCCGACCCGCGAGGAAATGGAGGATCTCCTCAGGAAGCTGGACCCCTAGGCTCGCTTCTTTTTTCCGCAAAATGGCGAGCCGGGTTTCAATATCGGGAGGCTGCAAATCTGTCACCAAACCCCACTCGAAACGCGAAACAAGGCGTTGTTCGAGATTTTGAATCTCATTGGCGGGCCTGTCGCACGTGAGCACGATTTGCCTGCGCGCCTCGTGCAGGGCGTTAAACGTGTGGAAAAACTCCTCCTGAATGCGTTCCTTACCGGCCAGGAACTGGATGTCGTCAATCAACAGAACGTCGGACTGCCGGTATCGTTTCCTGAAACGCCCAAGCTGGTTGTCCTGAATGGCAGTGATGTAGTCGTTGGTGAACTTTTCCGAGGAGACATAGGCGACTCTGGAGTTCTTGCGGTGCTGCGCCACATACTGTCCGATCGCGTGCAGCAAGTGGGTTTTCCCGAGGCCGACGCCACCGTACAAGAACAGAGGGTTGTAGGATTTTCCAGGCGCTTGAGCCACCGCGTATGCCGCCGCGTGGGAGAAATTATTGTTGTCGCCCACCACGAAGGCCTCGAACGTGTTCCTGGGATTAAAGATGTTCTCTTTTGGCACCCCATTCTTGTCGACGCCCTGGTCCGCAGGAGTGATTGCGGGAACCACCGCGGCCGGAGGCGCCAGACTGGCGGCGGAGACAGAGCCGTTTCCCACCACGAAACGCGCCCGGAGGGGCTTCCCCGTCGCGGTCTGAAGAACTTCGCGAAGCAGATCCGAATAATTGTCCTCAAGCCACAATTGCGAAAAATCGTTGGCCACCTCCAGCACCAGCCAATCGTTATCCACAGCGACCGGACGGATCGGCCGAAACCATAAATTGAAGAGATCGGAATTCAATAAACTGCGGAGAATCTCCGACGCGTCCGCCCAGATTTTTTCGCCGTTTGGCATCACGTCGCTTTCCCGCTCGCCCGCTGGATATTGACCAATTTATTCACGGCCTCTTAAACCATTTTGTAAGGTGTCTAAACACAGTGTGTTGCACCATCCCCGAAAACCGCCCCGCCACAAAATCCGCGAGACCCATCGTGAGCGGCGTCCTGATCGAGCTTTTCAATCTCAATATAACACACTTTATTCCAATAACTTAGAGATCCCACCCAAAACCAGGCCCCATCCTGAAAACAATCTCGTGGAGAACGGCTCATGTTACGTTTTAATGACGGGCGCTGTTTTTAGAAGAAGAGAGTGAAGTTGACGAGGACAATATATTAACTCTTATTCGCGAGTTATTCACAGATTTTTCTTCCGCTTTAGTCACTCTCGCAGAGTCGTTTGAGCTCGATCCCTCAAAATGCCGATTCCGACACCCCAAAAGCTCGTGTGAATAGACCATCGAACACATCACTACAAGACCGCCACGGACCTCAAGGTGCGCCCTTGATTTTCGAGAATTCCGGGAGGAATGAAAGCAGAAAAGGCACAAAAAAAAGAGGCGTTCAGCCAGGGCTGAACGCCTCCATCCATTGTGCGTCGCGGTCGAAATGCGATCAGACGTCGTAGTACAAGTGGAATTCGTATGGATGCGGACGCAACCGTATCGCATCCTGCTCCTTCGTCTTGTGGTGGATCCACATTTCAATGAAGTCTCGAGTGAAGACATCGCCTTTGAGCAGGAACTCGTGATCGCGCTCGAGGTGGACGAGAGCCTCTCCCAAACTTGCCGGAACCTGCGGGACCTTGACGAGCTCTTCGGGGGGTAGTTCGTACATGTTTTTGTCCATGGGCTCGCCGGGCTCGATCTTATTCAATACGCCATCCAGCCCGGCCATGAGCAAGGCGGTGTAACAAAGGTAAGGATTGGCTGAGGGATCCGGGGGGCGGTACTCAATTCGCTTGGCTTTCGGGTTGTCGCTGAAAGTGGGGATGCGGATGGCGGCCGAACGGTTCCTCGCCGAATAGGCCAAATTCACGGGAGCTTCGTACCCGGGAACCAATCGCTTGTACGAATTCGTGGTGGGGCTGCAAAGAGCGCAAAGAGCCTTGGCATGTTTCAAGATGCCACCAATATAATGGAGAGCCATCTGGGAGAGGCCGGCATACTCGGCGCCCGCAAAAAGCGGCTTGCCCTTTTTCCACAACGATTGGTGAGTGTGCATCCCCGACCCATTGTCCCCGAACAATGGCTTGGGCATGAAGGTCGCTGTTTTCCCGTGCCGTTGCGCGACGTTTTTCACGATGTACTTGTAAAGCATCATCGTGTCCGCAGTCTTCACAAGAGTGTCGAATCGAAAATCGATTTCGGCCTGCCCCGCCGTGGCCACCTCATGATGATGGCGCTCGATCCGAATCCCCAGCTGCTCCATCATCAAACACATTTCCGTGCGGATATCCTGCTGCGTATCCGTCGGGCCAACGGGAAAATAACCCTCCTTGTGGCGGATCTTGTTTCCAAGATTCGGCATCTCATCCCGGCCCGAATTCCAGATCCCTTCCCCGGAGTCGACGGAATAGAAGGCGCCGTTCGCTTTCGCGTCAAATTGGACGTCGTCAAAGATGAAGAATTCGGCCTCAGGGCCGAACACAGCGGTGTCGGCGAGGCCTGTCGACAAAAGATACTTCTCGCCCCGTTGCGCGATGCCCCGCGGATCGCGGGTGTACGCTTCCTTCGTCCCCGTCTCGGCTATGGTGCATGTTAGCGAGAGAGTCGGAACTCCGCAGAAGGGGTCGATGAATGCTGTCGAAGGATCAGGCATGGCCAGCATGTCCGAAGCCTCGATGCTCTTCCACCCGCGGATGGAGGATCCGTCGAAGCCGAAGCCTTCCTCGAACACATCGATGCTCAGTTCCGAAATCGGAACCGTGAAATGCTGCCACGTGCCGAAAGTATCGACGAATTTGGCGTCGACCATTTTGGCCCCATTTTTCTTGGCTGAATCAATAACTTGTTTGGGTGTGCTCATGTTTTGGTAGGGAGTTTGGATGGATGCCGGCGTGACTGTGGCCCAACGGGGCAACCCGCTCGACAGGGAATAGCGCGGAACCGCGAAACGCGGCTTGGAGGGGGGAGACCGGAATGGATTTTTCTCGACGAAACCCGGGCGAACCTTTCGACTGGGAGGCTAGGATCACCGCACACCGCGCTCGCGGGAAGATTTCAGACGGCCTTGTCGCCCGTCTCCTCGGTGCGAATGCGCACCGCGTTTTCGATCGAGCTCACGAAAACCTTGCCGTCACCGATCTTGCCAGTCCGCGCGGCTTTGATGATGGCCGCCACGGCCGCGTCGACCTGGGAATTCGCCAGGACGATCTCGACCTTGATTTTAGGGAGAAAATCAACCGTATATTCACTCCCGCGGTAAATCTCCGTGTGCCCCTTTTGACGACCAAATCCCTTCACTTCGCTCACCGTCATTCCTTCGACGCCGATGCCGGACAACGCGTCTTTGACCTCTTCGAGCTTGAACGGTTTGATGATGGCCTCAATTTTCTTCATTTATTCTGTCGGTTGTCCCCACGAATTCTACCAGCAGCGCCAAAGGTGTAAATAGCAATAGTGAGCCCTGCAATAGTGTGTGCGCATCTCAGATTTTTGCAAAGGCAGAGTAAGGAGAGACTGCTAAGGCGTTCAAAGTTGGGGTGAGTGGGGGGATAAGAGTGGGTTGATTGGTGGTAGCAGGGGAGGATTGGGGCAATGGGTTGCCGGTTGGCATG
>SXGS01015108.1_pt1 | contig 25997 bp, 20 predicted proteins | sample 3174681 | NCBI WGS metagenome assembly SXGS01 (sample SAMN11356861, study PRJNA531348) | freshwater metagenome | isolation source: freshwater sample F1-80 | place: China: Fuxian Lake, Yuxi | collected 2017-12-25 | reverse complement strand
GATTGGGCTAATTCGTCAAAGACTCCAATCAACGAAGCTCCTGAAGTAATGTTGTCGCTACCGGTACCGTCTAATTCTATTGTTTTAATGAATACGTCACCCTCTTTATCCACCCTCAATCGATCCGTACCATTATCACCAATACCAAAAATAGTTTCATTGGCACCAGCCGCTGCTGGATTAATATAAACCACTCCTGTAGATACCGTTGCGCCGCTTGGATCCCCAGTAAAAATAACGTTACCGGCACTCGTTAGGGCCACAAGCGCAGTCGCGGTCGCACCATCCGTGTCTGCATCAAGTCCATCAACCGTGTCGGCATTCAGAGCATACGGTGCCGCTAAAATTTGCTTGCGTGGCGATAGGGCCTCACCACCGACTGTCACCTGAAGGTACAAAGTAGCATTATCACCAAAGATTGCATCACTAATCGCGGCATAAGAGGCCGTAGTGTCTCCAAGTGGCTCGGAAAAAAGTCCATCGGTTAATGTCACCGACCTTGCTGTTGCCGTAGCACATGAAGCTGATGAGTTGGACCAAACACAAGTACCACCGCTGCTGGCGGTATACAGTTGATAAATCATGTTTACGCTGGTATCCGTTACTGGTATGCCGTTGGCATTTAATACTCGTCCTTGATAACTAATAATGTTCGGAGCCGATGCAGCCCGCGCGTCATGAAAGTTGAGACCTATAAGAGCAACTTGTAAAACACAAAAACTCACCAGTAAAATCCTGGTAATAAGCAAATTTATATGCTCTTTAACTGGCTGGAACATGTGATTCCCCCGATACATGTTGCAACGCCACATTGGTTGCCCATGGCGCTGGTTCCGGCTTGTCCGTGTAGTCAATAGGACGGACAACCGTTTCGGCGTATCCGGGCTTATTGAAGGTCACAAAATATTCATTCTGCCCTAAGAGGAATGAATACCTGCCAAGACTATCAGTCAATGCAGTCTCGACTAACTTATTATACTTCGGTTCAAACATGCGAATCACTGCATTGCCCACAGGCTTGCGCGTAGCTTCATCGTAAACTATTCCCCAACCTTTAGGGCGTTTAGCTCTAACCAATCTGAGAGTTAGTAATAGCACGACAATTTGCGCGCCGAATAGTGCCGCTGTTATCGTTGTTGGCCCGACAACCAGAACGATAAGCGACAAAATCACTCCAACCGGCGCGGCTAATAATTGCAGGCTGCGTGCAAAACGCTTGAAGGCCAAAAAACGTGGCGCGTGAAAGGCCTCGGCCTGAGATGGATCCAGAGGAATATTCGCAGCAATTAAGACCTCGTCAACCTTTACTTCGATAACTTGCCCGGTGTACACGTCTAAGTAATTTCCATCAGTTGTTTGGCCTTTTAGATACTGGCTAGGAAAAACAAAACCCGTCTTAATAACCTCGAGTCGATATTTGCCTGGCGTAATTGCTAACGAATACTTACCTTCTGGCGAGGTCACTACCTGTTTAATCAGGCGGTTATCAGCTAATCGGTAAACACGAAGTACCGCCAGGGCCACTGGAACCTTTGTTATTGCGTTGTACACCACCCCAAAAGCACGACGTTTTCGTCTTGCAAAGAACAGAAACGGAGATGTAAAGGTGTATTGCAGGTATGGCAATAAGTTAAAGCCCGTCGCCAAGCTCGCCACAGTACCTGTGGTCACAGCCAAACTAGCTGGTAAAGCAATATTAGCGACGGTTTGCGCTTCTGGCGTATTTAAAATTTGTTTGGCAATCTGCAAAACGGCTTCGGCTGCTGGTGTATCAAGCCAAGGCACAATCAGCTCTTTTCGACGACTGAGTTCGATGTCGGCTATCAGAATATTATTATTCACGCTCACGGTAACATGACCCTCGTCGTACCCAGGCTTACTGGCGTAAATCACATACGTGCCGTTTGGCGCATACCATGAAAAATATCCCGAATCAGTGACTAGGGGGTTTTGTTGACCATACACCGAAGCCTGCCAGGCAGACTCTACGCCTTGCAACAACTCATATGCAGTAACTGTGCTTCCGCCTAATAATGCCCGGTTCGCATCAATCATCTCATAAACGCTCCCACCCCCTACGACATTAAAAAAAGTGTTTTCCGAACTGCTGGAACCATCATTAAAAAATACTATGGCACTCAATACTTCGTCGCTGGTCGGAGCCGGAATAGACCCAGAAAATGTCCCATCTTCGTTAGGTGAGAGTACATATTCACTGTCACCAACTACCAACACCACGGCCACTGGATTCTGCACCGACTCCACCGACACCACTACAATCGTTGGCGCATTCGGTAATACATCAATGATGCCAGTATCGTCACTAAGCTCAAGCTCAGGTGTCGCGTAAACGTCAATATTGACCACTATCTCCTCATCTTCAAGCGGATCATTTGTGTCGGTGTCATCATTCTCATTGTCATCAGTTTCTTCCTCCGGTTCGGGGTCCGTATCCGAATCTAAATCCGGATCGTCTTCAGGATCAGGATCAGTTTCTGGTTCAGGGTCTGGATCAGGATCGATGTCTGGTTCAGGCACGTCTTCTGGATCAGGCTCAGGTTCAATCTCTGGGTCAGGATCAGGCTCAGGATCTGGATCCGGATCAGGGTCTGGGTCTGGATCTGGGTCTGGATCAGGAGTGGGTCCACCACCACCTCCACCTCCACCCCCGCCACCACTTGAGCCTCCTCCTGATAAACTCACAGTTACCCCAGCTGTGCTTCGTGGTCCAATTGGAAGCGGTATCGAGCCGTCGTTAGCAGATGTACCGCTAAGCGCGATGTAATATGTTCCTTCAGTTGAAGGATTGGTAATTCGGTTAGTGCCGTTGGCCTCAAATGAAGCGTTGGTGCCAACCTCAATGGTGACTATGGCACCAACTGAAAGCGGGCCGGTCCCAGCACATCGAGTAAATGTAAAAATATCTGTGCTGATCGTTAGCGATAACTGTGTGGATAGGCCACAACTACTAGCTAAACTTATATCGTTCCCATTATTCGCCACATCCACATCACCAACGACAATACTTGAGGTGTCAAAGGCAGTCGGAAAAGTGACAATCAAGGTTCCGCCCTCACTCCAGGTGCTAACTAGCTCAAAGGTAAACAGATGATTTGAGACCGTGGCTACCTGCAATGATGTTGGGCGATCAGTTAGGTTATCAACCGTGGCAGCGTTAACTGTATCGGATAATAAAAAAATACAACTCACGCTTGCTAACGTGAACGTGACAAAGATACTTGTCCAACGTCTCACTACGGATCTCGGTGTCTGCACATTAACGGCGCCGTGCTCGGAATAACACGTAGGTAGCTGTGACCAAAATTAGTCCGCTAGCACCAAAAATACCAAGCGTACGCCACGGAAATAATACCACGCTGGTGGTTGCAAAATCCGGCTGACTGCTATCAGCTTGTATGATAAACAACTGGGCGGTATACCAACCAAACCGCCAAGCACTTCCCTGCCATTCCTCTGAAAATACTCTATACGTATTACCAGGTAAACGTCGCTCAGTGGGATTTAACGACACCACCTCAATATTTTTTCCCCAAATATTTTTAATCACCACAAACAACTCTGGCTCAAGCAAACCAGCCCCTTGATTACTGACCAGTGCGGCCAGACGTAAGGGTAACTGATGTGAGTTTTTCGGCACTACTTCAAAGGTTTCTAGCTGCAGCCTAGACACAGGCTGGTTGCCAATCTCAACAAAAACCAGGGAGGCGATACCCTGGACAATATCAACACCGGATTGCGTACCTGTTTGATGAGTCGCAATAACTGCAAACGCAAGGACCTCGTCAATCGTGTCTCCCGGTACAGCCACTGCGACTTTCACTGTTTCTGTCGTGCCGGGCTCGATAGTCACTAGCTGCCGGTCCAAACTGATCCAGGTCTTTTGCTCCTGATCAAGTGCACTAAATCTCAAATCATCTGCAGACTCGGCAAAAGACACGGCTTGAAGATTTAACACATAGTTTTCGGTAACCTCGGTGTCGTTCTCAAAACTAATAATTTGGTGAACCGTGTGTCCAGCTTCAACAACTAAGGTGACTGAATCGGGACTAACCGTAGCTGCCTGTGCCTGATAATACCAAACAAAACCAACTGCCACGATTAATCCCAGCCACCTTACTTGAAGCATAACTTAATAACTTCCAACAAAAACTACAGTTATGGTGTGCGAGTAGTCACCGTTAATGCTGTTGGCAGCCGCCGCCGCCTTAAGCGTCAAAAAATCGCGAGCCTTCAAGGTTGCGCCGCTACGACTAGCTACTTGCTGCAATGAGGTCGTAATGGAAGTGTCAGCAGTATCAAAAGTTGAACTCGCCAGGCTTGAATCAGACGAACGTGCACCGTATTCTTCCACTGTGGCCGTCACTGCCCCATCAGTGACGTCATCAAGTACAACCCCTTCTGTCGTTTGAAAGTCTTGATTCTCCATCACGTATACGTTATATCCAGTTGGCACATCAGCCGCAACCTCCCAGCCCAAAATACCAGTTGTAACCGTAGTTGGAGATATTGATGTAAGCGGAATACTAGAACCAGTCATTTCGTAAACATAATCATTGGCGCTATCAATCACTGGTAGGCTGCTTGAATATTGAAAAAAATCAACATTAATCGTTGTCCCATCCACAGAAGTAACGCGTGCCATAGCTGCTATCTGACTAAGTCCCTGATCCTGAATTACCACGATGTAGTCGCCCGTGACATACCCAGTTGTCGTTGTTACGCTGACTGAAGTGCTAGTAATGGCGGTTGCTGCAACCTGCGTGGCAATTGATTGCGATAACACATTAAAATGTACCACCGGATCATAAATGCCCCCTCTATAACCATTATCTAGTCTATAAGTAGCAGAACTGCCTGACCCCTGAATAATCTCAAGGCTATCTCGAACCTTATATGAAGCAGATGTAGCAGTGTCAGTACCACCTACTCCGACCGAATCAAAACGAATTTGATAATTTGTTGACGACATCGCTGCATAACTAGACAACGGAAATAAAGTCGCTAAATATAGCGAAAATATGAATAATGACAATTTAAAAAACTTTTGTGTCATAGGTTACATGAACACAATATGTCGTCAGTAAGGTAAACACAAGCTCATTAATGTGGATAAAGCTGTGTATAAGTATGACATGATTGTATTCTAATTTTGTCTACACTAGAGTAGACAAAGCTTTCTCATTTTACACATGAGATTTTCTGTCCACCATTCATCCACAAGCATACATTTTTGGCAGCATGTAAGTACGCATTTTGTGTAAGATCCGGATCTGTCAGCACGGCGCGGTACGTGTCTTCGATAAATGATGGGATCAGTATAGCCTGTACGAAGAGCTGTCACGAATATCATTGGAAATGCAACCCGATGATAATGCGCCGTTGCAACAGAGATTGATTTCGTACACGGCGGGTCGTCAACCAACGATCACAACAGGAGCAATATGAGTGCTGCACAAAATCCTTGTTCATGCCTTGTGTTTCATGGGGAACTAATATGTTCCACGTGAAACATTGATAATATCTTTTGGCTAATTTTAGCTAAAATAATTAAGAAAGGGTGGTGTTCAGCGAAAATGTTGAGGTCAGTGAGAGCAAAAAAAGTGGAGGTAAGCTGGAGAATATCAAAAACATTGTAATGACCTATGGTGCCCCCACTTGGAGTCGAACCAAGATTCCAGGCTTAGGACGCCCGTGTTCTATCCATTGAACTATGGGAGCTTGTAAACCTTTGAAAATTTTCGTCTACTCTGTGTTGGAACCAATCTAATTCTTCATCGTAAGGGACGACTACGACTCACAATTTTGCTTCCCACACTTCGTAGCTGAAATTTTATCGGTTTTATTGGACTACGTAATTGACAAGGGTCGCAAAACACACAAAGCTACCTGTGATATACTACGAACAGCAAGCGAACATAGTATAGTCTTTGTCATGCCTTAGGGTCAATATGCAAATAGAAATTATCGCCATACTCTTTTTTTTAATTCTGATTGTTGGTCTACTTAGCTTGGTACTGGCTCGTTTACTGAGTCGCAGTACACCTGATTTAGCAAATCCGGTACTAGATCAGTTGAACTCAATGCGTGCCGAGCTTTATGAGCTCCAGGACAAGAGTCGAACGGAGATGCAATCACAGCTTGGTAGGGTCAATGATCAGGTTTACAAGGGCATGAGTGACTCTCAGAAGGCCATGCAGACCCAGTTTGCGCAGACTTCAAAGATCATTGAGGACATTACTTTACGCCTAACTACCCTAGATGCCACTAACAAGCAGGTGCTCGACTTCTCATCACAGCTTCAAAATCTCCAGGACATCCTGAAGAACCCCAAACACCGCGGTATTCTCGGTGAATATTTTCTTGAGACAGCCCTGAAGAACGTTTTATCACCGGAGCATTACAAAATGCAGTACAAGTTCGCCAACGGCGAGATTGTCGATGCCGCCGTGTTACTCGACGGGAAAATTATCCCGATCGATTCCAAGTTTAGTTTGGAAAACTACAACCGCCTGGCCGTAGAGACCAATCCTGAGACTCGAGAAAAACTCGAAAAGACTTTCTTAAACGACCTTAAGCTTCGTATTCAAGAAACCGCTAAGTACATTCGTCCCGAAGAGGGGACTATGGACTTTGCTTTCATGTTCATCCCACACGAGGCCGTCTATTATGATCTCTTGGTCAACAAAATCGGGGTCATCGCTGACGAAACCGACAGTCTGATCGCCCGTGCCGCCTCTAAGTACCACGTCATCATCGTGTCCCCAACATCTTTCTTCGCCTTCCTGCAAACTGTTCTCCAAGGTTTACGTGCTTTGAAAATTGAAGAAAGCGCCCTCATGATCCAAAAGCAGGTCGAAGAACTCGGCAAGCACATGCGTGCCTACTCGGAGTACCACGGTAAGGTCGCTAAAAACTTATCAACCACCGTCAACCAATTTAATTTATCATCGAGCGAGCTGCGCAAGGTCAGCAAAGACGTTAACAAAATTACCAACGGTAAGGGTGGGGAAGTAATCGAGATCGAAGCGGTTGATACACCAATATTGGAATAACACAAAACCGCCTCAAGGGCGGTTTTATGTTTAAGCTTATTTCTTGATAATTTTGTTCAGATGCGTCATGGCACGGCTCTTAACCCGAGCGGCAGTGTTCTTTTTGATCAAGTTCTTACCGACAGCTTTGTCTAGAGCCTGAGTAAGATTGTTAACAAGCTTTTTGGCCTCATCAAGCTTGTTTTCAGCCAGTAGCTTACGGAAGCTGCGGCGCATATAGTCAATGCCTTCGCGCATCTTTTTGTTACGACTAGCGCGAACAAGGCTCTGGCGCAAGGCTTTTTTAGCATTCTGTAAATTTGGCATAAGTGCGCAAAGGATAGCGGAGAAGCCGCGGAACGTCAAGAAATCCTAAAGAAGTTAGATACCAACCTATCAACGGCAATGCCAGGAGTCAGTCCGTTTTTCATTGATTTATCAAGTGTAAAAGCCAAGGCATGCATGATCTCGAGACGCTCACTTGACCAATTTTTGACCTCATTCAACAGTTTTTGAGCCACAAAAGGGTGGACAGCGAGTGCCTCAGCGATATCTTGCTTTTGAGCTCGCGTATTATTATCAATCACAGCCCGAGCTTGAATAAGTAAACGAATTTGGCGTAACAGCATGCCAAATAATTGAAACTCGTCGGCTCCGGACTCGCGCTCTTCGGCCAGCTTTCCCAAGGCCCGTGCCGAGTTGCCGGATGACAATGCATCCATCAATGAAAAGATATCGGCTTCTGGCTCAACCCTAACAAGTTCGCTGATCATTTTTTGATCGATGGGCTGACCACCGGCGTAAGCGGCTAACTTCTGAAGCTCGGCGTCGATACGCCAGCTATCATTGCTAGTACGAACGAGTAAATTCGACAACAATGCCGGAGCTATAGACACGCCATGAAATCTAGCGCGTGCCGCTGCCCACATCGCAAGCTCATTACCTTCAAGCTGGGGTAGGGGATAGGCGTGAACATCGATGGTGTCTTTAAGTAATTTATAAATTTCCGACTTTTCAAGCACGGCCGAGGCCACGCTATCAGCAAAAATAAGAATCGTAGACTCTGGAATACGCAAAAAGCCTTCAACCCACAACTTTGATTCGGCCTTGGTCATCGATGACACCAAACCGCGGACAATCACCATACGCTTTTCCGACAAAAACGGAGAAGCTTGAGCCGCACCAATCACGGTACCGCGCTCGGACTCAAGCCCATCACGAACCACGAATTCATCCACGTTCATGCCCGTAGGGTCAAATTTCTCAACAAATTTTTGACGCATGTCTGCGACACGTTCCTTGACCCGGAGCGCATCGTCGCCGTAAATAAAGATGATCATGACGATAGATTAAAGCATGTTCAAGAACCCGTCGAGTGATGGTAATCTATGACCGTATGCAGCGGTATCCGATCATCGCACTCGTGGGCCCCAGCGGGGGAGGCAAAACCTCGCTGCTCCTAGAAATGTTGAAACGCTTTCCCGATGTTTGTGCCCCAATTAAATCCAAAGTCACTCGACCTCGACGCAATGAACAGGACGGTATCTTTTACGATTTTCTGAGCGAAGATGACTTTGCTAAACTCGACGCCCAAGGGCGACTGTTCCAACAAATACGTTTTGGTGGTTATTACTACGGCTGTGATCGCGAACAAACTGACGCCATCGTGTCTCACAAAATGGGCTTGATTGTTCTGGTACAAAAATCTGTCTTTGATTACCGGACAGCGGGCTACAAACCTCATGTAGTTGAGGTCATCCCTCAGGGCCACCACCCACGAAACGAGGCTCAACGTCTACGTGATGATGAGGAACGAGCCAAAATCGCCTTGGATTACGACACCACGATCACCAACTCCTTTGAACCGGGGGGCTTCGATGCAGCTGCTGATGCTTTAGCAAAATATATAAACAAGCTGATTTAATCAATGTCTCCCCAGCGCTCGGCTGAGCCAACATCGACCACCAGGGGCACGTCGAGGTTGAGCACTGACGACATAAGCGTAGGAACCTCTTTTTCAAGCATAGCCACGTCTTTTTCCGCGACCTCAAACACCAGCTCGTCATGAACCTGAAGCAGCATCTTGGCGTCGAGTTTAGACTTATCTAACCAAGCAGCAATCTTGATCATGGCCATCTTCAAAATATCGGCCTGAGTACCTTGGGCAGGCATGTTCACAGCCATACGCTCGGCTGCAGCTACGAGTTGGGGGATGCCAGAGTTAATATCGGGAAGGTAGCGACGACGTCCAAATAGCGTTTCAACATAACCATCAGTGCGAGCCTTGAGCTTCATAGCGTCCATAAACTGCGCAATGGCTGGATGAACCTCAAAGTAACGCTCGATAAACTGTTTAGCTTCATTGAAACTGAGACCGGTGGCTCGGCCAAGCGAACGCGCCCCCACGCCGTAGAGAATGCTGAAGTTAATGGCCTTAGCGGCGGCTCTTTGATCCTTGGTTACTTTATCTTCGGCCACCTCCCAAACCTCGGCGGCGGTGCGTCGATGAACGTCAACGCCCTCCTTAAAAGCTCGAATAAATGATTCATCTTTAGCCATGTGAGCAGCCAAACGAAGCTCGATCTGCGAATAGTCAGCCGAAACTAACACTTTGCCTTTCTCAGCCACGAAAGCCTTACGAATCTCAAGTCCAAGCTCAGAGCGGATCGGAATGTTCTGAACGTTGGGGTTAGAGGAGCTCAAACGGCCGGTCGCAGCTACGGTCTGACTAAAAGTCGTATGAATACGTCCATCGTCGGCTACAAGCTCCGGCAAACTATCGGCATAGGTCGACTTCAGCTTCGAAACTTCGCGATACTCTTCGACCATGGCGATGATTGGGCTCTCATCAGCTAACTTTTCAAGTTCGGGAGCGGCAGTGGAGTAACCATTTTTGGTTTTCTTAATACCTTTAGTCGGTAGCCCTAGCTTGGTGAACAAAATCTCAGCTAACTGGGAGGGGGAGTTGATATTAAACTCGCTGCCGACGAGTTTATAAATCTTTTTCGTCAGCGATTCGAGTGTCTTGGCAAAGTCACTTGAAAGTTGCTGGAGCTTTTTCTTATCGACAGCGACACCATCACGCTCCATTCGGAAAAGGATCGGGATCAGTGGTGCTTCCATGTCGCGGTACAGCGAAGCCATGCCGTCAGCCTGGAGTCGCTCGACAAGTTTATCGGCGAGTTTCAGCAACACCGCAGCCCGTTCCCCGATGTCACCGTTAGCACTCACAGTTATACCCAAATGTTCCTGGATAACTTCTTCAAAGGTGTAATCACGACCACTCGAGGACAATAGATAGGCAGCAATCATGGTATCGACCAGCTCAGACCCGGCAAACATCTGTTCGACCGGCAACTTAACCCGGGCTAAGACATGCATAGCGGCCTTCAGGTCATGAGCGACAATGACCCTACAGCTCGGCAAAAACTCACCAATTGCCGCCAGGGCAACTGTCTGCGGTTCTTTTACAACAAAAATCTTCTCGCCATCACTGATGGCAACGCTAGAAATACCTCCTCCAAACAAATCCGTGGCCTTAGACTCGACTACTAGCACCACTCGCTGACTATCAAGCTCCCTCAGCGCTCCAACCTCCTGCAACCTGGCCGTCGTCTTAGCCTTTGACCCCTGCTTGGGGCCTGGAACAACCTCGTCGCCCTGACCTTCGTACTTTTTGATTAAATTTTTGAATTCAAAATCTTTAAACAGGTCTAATAGCTTGGACGCATCAGGCGTGCTGGTCTGTGCCTGGTCAAGATCGAAGCCATCAAGTGGAACATCGCGCACGATTGTCACCATACGACGCATCAGTTCGATGGTCTTCTCTTGATTTTGCAACTTCTTGACGTATTTATTAGGTAACGTGCCGTCCTTCATGGCCTCGAGCAAACCATTCACGGTGCCGTAGGCCTTCAACAGCTCAGCCGCACTCTTGGCCCCAATACCAGCTACACCCGGAAGATTATCTGAAGCATCGCCGAGTAAAGTCTTCAAATCAATCAACTGAGCTGGCATCAAATCATAACGTTCTTTAATGGCTGCCTCGTCATAAATCTTAACCTCAGACAGGCCCTTAATAAAAAATATGACCTTAGTCTTGGATGACACTAACTGCAAGCTGTCGAGATCCCCAGTGACGATCAATGTCTCGATACCCTGAGTGTCCTCACACATCTTAGCGACCGTGCCGAGAATGTCATCAGCTTCAAAACCTTCGGCCGACAGCGACGGAATCCCATAAGCCGCCAAAATACCCTGAATCATTGGAATCTGGGCGTAAAGCTCATCAGCCTTCTTTTCTCGTGTGGCCTTGTACGGCTCATACGCCTCGTTTCGGAAAGTCCCACCTGGCAAATCCCAAGCCACGGCCATATAGTCTGGCTTGTAAGCATTCAGCATCTTCTCAACCACATTCGTAAAACCGTAAGCAGCGTTTACTACTCGGCCATCTTTGGTTGTAAGCGGTGGAATAGCGTGCCAAGCACGATGTAGCAAAGCGTTGCCGTCAAGAATAATGAACTTCTTGGGGGAGGGTTCCATATGGGGGAAAGTGTAGCTGATGCGCTGTAAAAGCAGAAGCACTCGAACTTGCAATTATTGTGTTTTCCTGCTAGACTAAGCCTCGCAAAGTGTCATTTCGACGTACTAGTCAGGCATTTGCGAGCGTATTCATTTCATTCAAGACGAGGAGACAGCCGAGTAAGGCCAAGGCGTATATACGATACGGTGAGGCTGACCGAAGCTGGCGACAAAGTATTGGATGAAATTAATAGCGAGCATTACAACACGAGTGTATTAAATTTTACAGCTACAAGGCGCGGGAAAGATTTATATGAGTCGTATGTAATCATACGGCGAAGAAAAATCGGGGCCCCGCAACATAGTAGATGGGGAATTTAATCACGAGTGGAACATGGTGGCTATGGTGAAATGGTTATCACAAAGGCTTGTGGTGCCTTTAGTACGGGTTCGATCCCCGTTAGCCACCCCAAAAGAGAACCTCCGATTAAAACGTGAGGTTCTTTTTTTGCATTAACCGTGTTGATAGTCGCTGTCTAAAACAGAATAAAAAAATACTCTCCGCGCCTGGCGTTGAGCATTTCATGGTTTCTCGCCCCCAAAAAAATTGTTGAGTTCCTTGTTGGTGCCTCGGGCAGGAATCGAACCTGCGACCTTGAGCTTAGAAGTCTCCTGCTCTATCCAACTGAGCTACCGAGGCGTGTTCGCTACCGGATAGACTCTCGTGCAGACGACCTCCTCGGGAATCTCGGAATCGTCCTCGCTGTCGTCTATCCATCACTCGCCTTTGGCCTCTTTCTGGTCAGCCACTGGCTCGCAAAATACTATCAAAAAAATTGCAAAAAATCAACCTATTCCGCTCCCTTATCGTGAAACTCCTTATAAACTCGTTTAAGTTCTTTGTCTGTAATATGAGTGTAAACCTGGGTGGTGGTAATGGACTCATGACCTAGCAAAGATTGCACCGAACGAATGTCGGCACCGTTTCTCAGTAAGTCGGTGGCGTAGGTATGTCGCAAGGTATGAGGCGTCACGCGTTTGGTAATCCCAGCCTCACGAGAGTAGCGATCAACGATGCGTTGAATCGACCGAGGAGTAAGTGGATGAGCACTCGGCGTGAATTTACGAGCACGGTCATGGCGCACAAACAGAAACGGAGAGACGTCACGTCGGCGTTCGAGATAAGCCTTAATGGCACGTCTTGCTGCGTCGGACAAATAGACCACACGATGCTTACTACCCTTGCCAAGCACTGTAAACTCCTCAAGTTTCAGGTTAATACCCTCGATAAGTAAATTAGCCAGCTCAGACACACGTAACCCGGTCGAAAATAACAACTCAAGAATTGCCTTATCGCGCACACCAACGATCGTCGGATCTTTTTCCGGCGCCAGCAAGAATCGCTTTAATTCGTCTGCTTCTAAAAATGAAACGTGACGAGTTGATTGCTTAGCCAGTTCAATCTTTTCAGATGAAAGCGACTTGATATCTCGTTTGGCTAGATATTTTAAGAAAGCACGCAGAGCAATTAGATGATAGTTCTGAGTGTTTTTCTTGAGTTGTGCCGACTCACGCCCGACCAAATCACGATTAAGATGCAGGCGATATTTGCGAATTAACTCATTATTAATCTCAATCGGATTAGGGTACTTGGCCCAGACAGCAAAACGGTTAAGATAGAAATGATAATTACGTATCGTCTTTTCAGATCTACCCCTCTCAATTTCTAAATACTCTAGAAATTCTTTTTGATATTTATCAAAAACCCTTTGCATATATTAATTAACCATGTGTCGTAAATTATATCATGCCGGTAATAACTTGACTGTTAGCCTATTTTTGACTATTCTTAATGTATAAATTACTTGCCGTCGGCCATGGTTTGAGGCTTGAGCCCCTTTTACTAAGACCGTTGGATGAAATAATGAGACTATATGCTCGATAAAGCTAAGAAAGATAAGATCATTAAAAAGTTCCGTGTACACGATAAAGACACTGGTTCACCCCAGGTCCAAATCGCCCTACTCACAAAAGAGGTCGAGGAGCTCACCAAACATCTGAAGACTCATCGCAAGGATGTCAGCTCTCGACGCGGCCTCATCAAAATGGTGTCAGAACGTCGCAGCCTGTTGCAATACCTCGAGCGCGAGGACGCCAAGGCTTACGCTAACATCATTGCGGAACTGGAACTCAAGAAATAACCAACCCGACCCTGAGCCTCATGGGCTCAGGGTCGTTGTCTAAACATTTTTATAAATATATGCTCGATTTGAGCCATCGCCGCGTCGGAGTTTTTATCGACGTGCAAAACATGTACTACAGTGCTCGCAATATCTTCGGCAGCAAAGTGAATTTTGGTAACATCGTACTTAAAACTTTAGGTAATCAACGTCTAGTCCGCGCCATCGCCTACACGGTATCAACTAAAACTGGTGAGGAATTGCCGTTTTTTGAAGCTCTCCACAAAATGGGCATAGAGGTCAACACCAAAGAGTTACTTGAATACGATTCAGGCCACAAGAAAGGGGACTGGGACGTGGGCATCACCGTCGATATCATCCGCATGATTGATATGCTTGATGTGGTGGTGATTGTATCGGGGGACGGCGATTACGTGCCGCTTGGCGAATATGTCAAAAACCGCGGGCGCATTTTTCACGTAGCCTCGTTTCGTGAATCAACCTCTTCCAAATTGGTAGAGTGCGCTGATATTTACACGAATTTTTCAGACGACCTCTCAAGTTTCTTGATTAATGACCCCAAATATCGCCCAGCCGCTAACACCAGAGCCTCGGCTGTCGATACCTTTGATGACGTGATTGCCGAGCAGCAACAACTGGAAAATACTGCTCCCCCGACACAGAGCTCCAAACCGCGACGTGGTCGTAAGCAATCAATCTAAATAAGTCACGGTGCCCAGTTGCTAAGCTAAGCTCGGCAACTGCCATTGTTCCTTCTTTACCCATTTTTTACTATCGGCCGGGCACTATTAGGTGTTAACACGTGAATCTTCATCGCGTGTTAACACCTCTGGCCGATCAAATCTATGAACAAGACCAGTTACACGCTCGAGTTTGGTGGCAAACAACTCACGATTGAGGTCGGCAAATTTGCTCAGGCTGCGAACGGCACCTGTACAGTTAGATATGGTGACACAGTGGTGTTAGCCACGGCCGTGCTAGCCAAGGAAGCCCGTGCTGGGCTTGATTTTTTTCCACTCATGGTGGATTTTGAAGAAAAACTATACGCTGCCGGTCGGATTAAAGGCTCGCGTTTTATTAAACGAGAAGGTCGACCAACAGACGAAGCGGTACTAGCAGCACGCTTTATCGACCGAGCTATCCGTCCGTTATTTGACCAACGCATCAAAAACGATGTGCAGGTGATTGTCTCTGTACTCGCCTTTGACGGTAAGAATGATGCCGATATCCCTGGGCTCATTGCCGCCTCATGTGCACTGCATATATCCGACATCCCTTGGAACGGCCCGATTGCGGCTGCCCGTGTTAATAGACTCGAGAACAGTTTGATCCTAAACGGCACATACGCTGAGCGTGATTTGGCTCGCTTTGACGTGGATGTGGCTGGCACTAAAGACAAAGTTATCATGCTCGAAGCTGGCTGCGCCGAGGCGCCAGAAGATCAGGTCCTTGAGGCAATTGCCCTCGGACACGAACAGCTAACTCCGGTTATAGCTTTAATCGAACAAGTACGGGCCGATCACGGTAAAACTAAACTTGATCTCGTATCACCAAAAACCGATGACGAAAAACTCAAGAGCGCAAAAAAAATTGAGCTCGAAGCTTTGTTGAAACCTTTTGCCTTGCAGCAAATTGATGAACTTTTCTTTGGAGCCCCACGAGCCACCAAATCGGAGCGCGTCGAAGCTAAAGCAACGCTCAAAACCCGGTCGGCAGACTTCCTTAAAACCCAGGGAATTGAAGACGATGGGGTAAAACTTGGTTTGTCGATGCTAGGTGGCTTTATTGATGACGCGATCACGGCCGCGATCTTAAACAAACAGCAACGCGTGGATGGTCGCGGACTCCACGACATTCGCGCCTTGCAAAGCGAGGTGGCGCTGCTCCCGTGCGTCCACGGTAGCGGCTACTTTACACGTGGTGAAACACAAGTACTGTCGGTATGTACGCTCGGTGCTCCAGGTGACAAGCAGACGCTCGACGGCATGGAACTCGTGGGCGAAAGACGCTTCATGCATCACTATAACTTTCCTCCATTTTCAGTTGGCGAGGCCAAGCCGTTGCGCGGCGCGGGTCGTCGTGAAATTGGGCATGGCGCCTTGGCAGAAAAAGCTCTTGCTTACATGATTCCGGATCAAGAAACCTTTCCATACGCTATTCGCGTAGTTTCGGAAACCTTCATGTCTAACGGTTCAAGCTCCATGGCATCAACCTGTGCGGCCACATTGGCTCTCATGGATGCCGGTGTACCCGTTAAAGCTCCGATAGCCGGCATCGCCATGGGGCTAGCAAGTGACGGTCAACGTTATCAAGTCATTACTGATATCCAGGATCTAGAAGACGGTGCAGGCGGTATGGATTTCAAAATTACCGGAAGTAAAAATGGTATTACCGCCATTCAACTTGATACCAAAACAGATGGTTTACCGCACGCGGTCGTGGCTGAAGCTATCACCAAAGGACGAGTCGCTCGCCTCCAGGTCCTCGAGGTTATGAGTCAGGCACTGGTCGCCCCGCGCACTGAGCTGTCCGTCAACGCCCCGCGCATTCTTAAGCTCCGTATCAATCCAGACAAGATTAGAGAAGTGATTGGCCCTGGAGGTAAGATGATTAACGACATCATTGCAAAAACAGGTGTATCGGCTATCGATATCGAGCAGGATGGTCTGGTGCTGATTACAGCCGTCAACGCCGAAGCTGGTCAGGCCGCCTATGACTGGGTCAATAATTTGACGCGTGAAGTTCAGGTGGGGGAGCTATTCACTGGCGAAGTCGTGCGCTTAATGGATTTTGGAGCCTTTGTACAAATCCTGCCCGGTAAAGACGGCCTCGTGCACGTTTCGGAGCTAGCTCCTTGGCGCGTCAATCAAGTAGCCGACATCGTTAAAGTTGGCGACAAGGTCAACGTTAAAGTTATTGAAATCGATGACAAAGGTCGTACCAACCTGTCCATGAAACAAGCTGAAGGCAATGTATACCCTGACCCCAAACCAGTCGCCAACAATAAGCGCTAATTACATGCTGACCGAGCGCTTAGCCATTCCTCTGCGCGATAACCCAGCCCGCCAAAAATTCTGGCGGGCTGTTAGGTTATTGGGGTTGGTTATCTTTGTGATCATCATCGGGTACCTAATCGATCGCACGACTCACTATCGAACTTCGTCCCAACGCTGGCCTCAGGCAGCCACCTTAGAAGCTCGAATCATTAAAACACCGAGAATCACTAAGCTGGTTCGTGACGGCTTAAGCGATGTACAGGCGTTAAGTGGCGCTCCTTGGAGCTTGTCAGAGGTATTAAATTGGTCCAAGCGCGAGCTTGTTCTTTATAGCGACGGGCTCGAGACGCTGGGTTTGGTGGTGGACGACACTATTCCAGAAGCTGTCGTAGCCAACCTGTCGGAATGGGGATACACCAGTATGTCCATTGATAAACGACGCACCATCATCATCCGGTCTGGGGCTGCATTAAATGAAAAGGCCAAACGAAATGTTAATTTTTGGTTAACTTTACCTATATTTGAAGGTACGCTGACACTAAAAAATGCTGATAACTCATATCGTAGTCTGCCGTTTCGTTTTTCATCGGCTAACAGCCTTGATTTTCTAATCGGTACTCAAAAATATACACCAAAAATTGGCTTAAAATTACCTACAGACACACAACTTATTAGTACCTTTACTCTGCCAGCCGATCTTGCTAACGAGTCGAATTTTGTGGCTATTCCCGCCGCTTTTCCTGGACTGCAAAAACTCCACCAACAATCTAACGCTAAAGACATCGAATTTCTCTTGGGGCAGGATGCGCTTGGATTGGCTTTTGTACTCGCCATACCTTCAACCAATCTATCGCTCGAGGAATTGTCTCAAATCGCCATCGAGGGCGCCAGCCTAGGACATTTGTCTACATCTGTGTTGACAAATGATCTACAATTAACAAATCTGGAAATTCGCAGTAACGACGACATTGGTCTTGATATCAGTCATGAAACCGACATGAAAGTAGTTAGAGCCACAACCACAACTGGGTCGATATTCAGATTAACACAAACCACCTCACAATTAATTATCAGTAATCGCGAACCGAGTATAGGAGTGGATTTTGCCAAATATTCTGGCAATTGTTTACATAAACCCATGGGATTTTTATCCATAACAGCTTTAAACGACGGATTTCTGAAACCCCTAGTTCATGGTCAAACAAGCCTGTCTGCTTTCGTAGCCAACTCCGAAGACATTGCTTACCGTGGACATAAGCTCCGATTGTGCTGGTGATTGACTGTGGATAAACCCAGTATTTAATAACTACTTATCCACAGGTGCTTCATATTAGGCCTTAAATATTTATCCACACTACAGGATAGTGCCTGTATTTACTGATAAATCTAGGTGTTTACATTTAGTGTTCATGGGATTATCATTTTAATGTAATCGTTCTTTATCATCCATCGTTTCTCGGTAACCTATCCGAGAGATGACTTAGGGGAAGTTTCCCGAAGCCCCACAAACATCTTCGGGAAACACCTCACTGCTGTACTCACTTTTAAAAGCATCTGGGCCCACATCGCTGCGCTCCAGCAAGTACTTTGCAAGCATGCAACCCAAAGCGGGGTAAAGCAGGTCATCAAGAAAGTCAGGAATTGGTCTGTTGCTGGATCGTTGAGTCATGACGTGATGAGTAATTATCACTGCATAACCCAACGCTCACAGACTCACCAACCGACTAACCGGGGCGCTGCCACGCAGGATTTTCATTAATCTACCTGACGTCACAGCTCCCCTTTTGATTTTATTGACAGTCTGGCAATGTTCGTAGATAGTACCAAAAATACCTCTAATGTCCTTTGTATGAAAACACAATTTTTAGCAGACATGAAAGCTGCTCTAGCTGATGAAAAGGTCAAGCTCGAAGCTGAACTTGCCAGCCTGACGCACCGCAAAGCCCGTCCTAACGAAAACGGTCAAATATTTTCGGTGCAGTATGAAAATTTTGGTGAATCTGAGGATGAAAATGCTTCAGAAATCGCCCAGTATGGTGACAACCTTTCGCTCGAACAAGAACTTGAGTCTGCCTTAAAGGATGTTGAGTCCGCTATGCAGGCTTTTGAAAAGGGTACATACGGAGTGTGTAAATACTGCAAACAAGCTATTTCTGATGAAAGACTACGAGCCAGACCAACATCTACCTCGTGTATCGCTTGCAAAAAAACTCTTACCCAGGAACTTTAGCATGACTAAACTTGTATGGTTTGGAAGTTTAGTTTTGCTAGTTATTGGAATAGCTGATGCCGCCTTTAAAATCTTCGCACTCAGTACCCTGCCAGATGAACACGAGATAGTACTAAGTCCTCTCGTGTCATTTGCGGTCCATCGTAATCCCGGCATAGCTTTTAATCTTCCCATGCCGCTCACACTAGTCCTGCCTATAACAGCAATTATTTGCGCCATTTTTACCTATACTGCCTATAAGAAGCGTTATGATAATCCAAATTTGTCGTTAGCGGCTTTAGCGGCCGTTACCGGTGCGATGGGCAATGGAATTGATCGCCTTGTTAACGGTTTTACAACGGACTACATCATACTTTTCAGAACCTCAGCGATTAATTTATCAGATGTGCTCATATTACTGGGCATCATTGCGGTTCTCTGGTACGATCAACGCATCCCCAGTCGGCCTGTTGGCGACTAACCAGGCACAATTAATTCAATAACTCCCCAAATACATTTGTATTATGGGTTTTTCTTTTGTTTATGCATCAACACTCATTGGTCTTAAGGCAATGCCCGTAAGGGTAGAAGCAGACATTAGCCCTGGATTACCTAGGTTTACAATCGTTGGACTACCTGACGCTGCTGTTAGCGAAGCCCGCGAACGGGTTCGTTCAGCCATAAAAAACAGCGCTCTTCCGTTCCCAAGAACGGCCGTAACCATCAATCTCGCTCCAGCCGACGTACGCAAACAAGGCCCAATGTATGACTTAGCTATCGCACTTGGGATTCTTGGCGCCAGCAACGTCATTGAAAATGTTGTTACCATGCAAAAAACCCTTTTTCTCGGCGAGCTGGCTCTTGATGGTGGTATTAGGCCAGTACACGGAATCTTGCTAACTGCGCTCATGGCCAAAGCTCAGGGCTACGAAGCGCTGGTAGTTGCCACCGACAACGCTGCCGAAGCGGCGCTTGTGAAGGGCATCAAAATTCACCCGGCCAAATCACTGTTAGAAGTTGTATCTCATTTCAATCAACTCATAAAATTACCCGAACAAACTGAAACGCTCTTTGTTGAAAACACCACTGCGGGTGAAGATATGCTCCACATACGTGGTCAAGAGCAGGTCAAAAGAGCCCTGGAGGTAGCTGCGGCCGGGGGACACAACCTACTCATGCACGGACCACCTGGAGGTGGCAAAACCATGTTAGCGCGAGCCTTGCCTTCACTCTTACCACCGTTAACATTCGAGGACATGCTGGAAATTACTGCCATTCATTCCGTGGCGGGCATTCTTCGTGAGCATGACAGTCTCGTCCGCCTGCGGCCCTTTAGGCAGCCACACCATACTGCCAGCGGTATTGCTCTAGTTGGTGGGGGAGCCTGGGCCAAACCAGGTGAAATTAGCTTAGCGCATCGCGGCGTGCTGTTTTTGGATGAGTTTCCAGAATTTTCGCGTCTGGTGCTTGAAAATCTTCGCCAACCTCTCGAAGACGGCGTCGTGACTGTGTCGCGCGCCGCTGGCACATACGAATACCCGGCGCGTTTCATGCTCGTAGCTTCGATGAACCCGTGTCCGTGCGGTTATTTGCACGACACTAAACGCGCCTGCACTTGCACGCCAACACAAATCACTAAGTATCAACAAAAAATCTCTGGTCCTTTGCTAGATCGTATCGATATTGTGACTGAGGTGCCGCGCGTCGACATTGAAAAGCTTGCTTCGACTGTCCCGGGCGAAAATTCGAGCGCTATTCGTACGCGCGTCCTTGAGGCCAGAATGCGCCAACGCGAGCGCTATCAAGACACTCCCATCAATACCAATGCCGAGTTGCGTGCGTCGCTACTAAAAGAGCACTGCAACTTAAATAGCGAGTGTGTGTTGCTTATGAAAATGGCGGTCGACAAACTCCATTTGTCGGCCCGCGCTTATACGCGTGTGCTTAAAGTTGGTCGCACGATTGCCGACTTGGCTCAAAGCGCCATGATTCAAACCGAACATATTGCCGAAGCTTTACAGTACCGTCCTAAATCCCACCACGTCTAACAGTAACCAGCTCAAGAAGCTAGCTTAATAACCTAGATAGTTGGCCGGGTTTTTGTAAACACCGTTGGCAATAACTTCAAAGTGCAGGTGAGTACCTGTAGAATTACCGGTCGAGCCGCAACGGCCAAGTGGTGTGCCAATGCCTACAGTGTCACCTCTCTTAACGTACAACGAGTGAAAGTGTCCGTAACGCGTCACCAAACCGTTACCGTGATCAATCTCGATGGCGTATCCATAACCACCTCTAGCACCTGAAAATTGCACAATGCCATCCATGGCCGCATAGTTGTCGTTGGTGGAGGATCCGTCTCGGCGCCCGTTGCAATCGATGTCCACACCCGAGTGATACAAACTTTTACCGCGCACAATGTAACGCAGATCTGTTGGCCAAGCCATCAAGGCGCCAGAAGCCGGCGTTTTTGTGCCACCTGATCCGCTCGGAGCCGCAGTAAAAATATCCCGCACTCCAACCGTGCGCGTAGTCGGAATCGGAGCGATTAACTGTCCTCCAGGAATAATCAGTGCCTGACCTATCTTAAGCGCATCGGCACTTGTGAGCGTGTTATAAGTAAGGATAGTGTCGGTATCGACCCCATATTTCTTAGCAATTGCGCTCAAAGTCTCCCCATTCTTAACCGCGTGCTGTACGCCAGAAACCGGCAGAATAGCCAGGGTCATGCCAGGCTTAATCACCGAACGTACAGTTAGACCATTAGCCCACAATAAGGTGTTTAGTGAAATGCCGAATTGCTGCGAAATAGTCGATAACGTATCGCCAGCAGTGACTGTGTAGCTAACTGGCGCAGTACGTGGTGTGGCCAGCGCAGTTGTAGACTGCGTGGAGTCGCTGAGGCCAGTCGGACTCGCACCCTCCTGCCTGCCGAGACCCAACAAAACCGTCGAATTTTCAAGTGCAGCCGTACCACCAAGCGGCGCATGTAATGAGCCGTCTGCAAACGAAGGGGCAAGAGAATAATTTATTACCTCGTCTGCTGCATATTCTTCAATCACCTCAACAGCTTGATTGGTGACAAGGCTGTACAGAATACTTTGTTGACCAAAGGCCTCAGACTCGGCGCGCACCTGACCAAGTCCCAAGTTCACTGTAACTGTGACTACTGTGATCACGACAACAACAACATGCACGGTGTAACGATTTGTAATCAAAAACATTAATCGGTTCTTGGCCGGACGATAAAAATAACCGGTGCGGCGACGTAGGGCGTAAAATAGTCCATACACAGGTATAACTAAATAACGCAGCAGAAACCCAGTCGACGGTTTTAAAAAACTCGATAAAAGAGTGACCAAGGCTAGAACGATGGCTTTGCATCGCACTAGTGCCCTGATAACCAGCAAGCCGGCCCTAATTTTAATCGGTGGTCTAGTTGGCACTTGGTTAGTCTACCTTATTTTGAGACCCCGGTCAAAAGTTTTCAACAACAATTTGGCCAACTTTAGAGAAAAGTATTGACTTACTCAGTTTAATCTTTTACACTCCTCAAACTTAACGTAGCCATTCCTCATAATACCTCTACCTATGCACTCTATTGAGCGTCTTAATGACACCCAAGTAAAGATTACGGTCACTGTTCCGGTAGAACAGGTAGACCGCGGCATGCGCCAGGCTGCCGAACACTTGTCTAAGAGCGCCTCATTCCCGGGTTTTCGTCCGGGCAAAGCGCCCTACGACGTCGTCAAAGAGCAAATTGGGGAGATGAAAATCCTTGAACACGCCGCCGAAGATATCATCCGCGCCACTTTATCTGCTGTCTTACTTGAAGCAGACCTCAATATTGTTGGTCAGCCCTATTTCAATGTTGAAAAAATGGTGCCAGGAAATGAGCTCGTTTACACCGCCGAAATCGCCCTGATGCCAAGCGTCACCAAACTTGGTGACTATGACACCCTGCACATCAAGTCCGAGAGTACCGATATCACGACTGACGTCTTTGAGCAGGCTAAAAAAGATCTTCTGCGCATGCGCACTCAGGAAGTGCGAGCCAACAAGGATCACCAACTCGCTAAAGGCAACAAAACCGTGATCAACATGACCATGAAGCGCAATGGGGTTGTGCTTGAGGGGGGAGAGGCCCAAAATCATGGTGTCTACACCGGCGAGGAATACTACATCGAGGGCTTTATCGAACAAATCATCGGCGCCAAAGAAGGCGAAGAGCGTCAATTCCAGCTAAAGTTCCCCAAAGATCATTATCAAAAACACCTAGCCGGTGAGGACGTTGATTTTACCGTCAAGGTCAACGAAATCTTCACGCTCGAATCGCCGTCTTTTGACGATGCCTTCGCGACCGGGCTTGGATTTAAGAACGTTGCTGATCTAGAGGTCAAACTCCGAGAAAATCTGAACGCAGAAAAAGTAGACCAGGAAACTCGTCGCCAAGAAAAGGCCGTGCTTGAGCTCTTGGCCGAAAAGTCTACCTTTCCAGCGATCAGCGATCTTTTAATTAATCAGGAGCTTGAAAAAATGATCTACGAACTCCGCCAGTGGGTAACGGAAAACGGCATGGAATTTGACGAATATCTAAAATCTGTCAAAAAAACCGTCCCAGATCTGAAACTCGACTTCGCTAAACAGGCTCTCATCCGCATCAAGGTTGCCCTGATCCTTGAAGAGGTCGCTAAAAAAGAAAAGATTGCGCCTACACCGGAAGAAATCGACGCCGAAGTCGACCGCATCGGGGCCCAGGTCGCCAAAGACCCAGCCGCCAAGGAACACATCTTCAGCCCAGAGTATCGCGACCGCATCGCAGCCCAGCTTCGTAATCGTAAAACCGTCGATTTCTTGAAAGCCAAGATGGTCAAAGCCTAAACACAAAAACGAGCCGATGGGCTCGTTTTTGTTTCTCAAAGCACGAAGAGCGCCGTACCCCGATGGGTCGTGCGCTCTCTAGAACGTAGGCGGCTGGCCACATTCAGTAGTCCTTGGGAGGACCGACGATGTGGCTACCAAGCCGGATCAGACCACCGCTGAGGATGACCGCGATCAGACCACCGCGGTCGTGGAAGGCCTCGCGGAAGTTGACGTCCTTGCCCGCCAGGTTCGTGGGCACCAAACAGGGATCGCAGTACCGCTCCCCACAGAACCTCGCCTCCCCGATGTCGAACTCCTTGCCGACGAGATCCATGAGCTCGACACCCTCCGTGAAGAGATTGCGTCGCGCTTCACGAAACATGAAGCCGCTGTCCGGAAAGAACCGGGCATTCATGAGCGTGACCTGTCGATGGCCAACGCCCTTCTTGCGGTTGTAGCTCCCATCACCGGTGCTATACCGGTCTCCCTGTAGACCAGCACCGGCAATCGCCATCACCTCCTCGACTTCCTGCATCGCAGCTCGGGCGGCTGGACCGATGCAGATAGCCACCACACGACCCTGTCTTTTCATGAACCCTCCGATAGCCGATGGATAATGATCCAAAGATCGCAGCTCGTCAAATTGAAACACGAGCCAAAAGTCTGGTGTTTCTTGGGTAACGAAAAGCAGCGCTAACCGAATATTTGGAGAAAAACGTTGAAAAACTTGCCCTGCAACGGTTTAGCTTTGGGGAGGTCGCCGTCGCCGCTTAGACAGAAAAGATATTTCGTAGTAGTCTACTATGTCGCAAGACAACCCTACGGCAGGGATAGCCGCAACCGAGCCCAAGCGAGTCATTCCACACAGAGGAAATTACCATGACCAGTTCCATCCGCCCGTTGTCGGTCGCCGTCACCAACCTTTTCAATCGGAGTCTTCGTACCCCGAAAGAGATTGCTGCATTCCTCGTAATCGAGGAGGACGTCGTTTCCAATTGGTTCAAAGGCGAGGGGTTCCCGAGCGACCGCCAGATGTCGAAGATCCTCCGCGAATTGGAGTACACGAGCGGGCGCACCAACGCCCTGCACTTGCCCGAGGTACTCTCCCAGTTCTGGGACGAGCTGCGAACGATCGAAGAGTCAAAGGAAGACTTCTGTGAGCTCTCGCTCGACGAAGGCGAGAGTGTCTCCGCGCGCCTCACCCAGTTCACCAACTGTGACTGGTTAAAGGGCATCGTGCGCAACATCGACCTTGTTCACCCGAGCCGTCGCCCCGCCTTGGTTGAGGCCATGACCAAGACCTTCCATCAGTTCACCGACGACTGAACGATCGAGGTGCATGCCGACTATCTCCTCTCCCCGTGCGAGACAACGATCCCTCAACGCTGAGGATGACCGTTGTTCTCAGCGCGGGGTTTGTTGTTTTACCGGAAAGTTAGAAAGCGGAACGTCTTGATGTTGCAAAATCCATCCTCGTCGAGCGGAGCGTGGAATGGCAGGCGTAGAAGTTGGGTTGTTTACCCAAAATCAGACCGTTACCGACCAAAAGACGACCCATCGGGCAAAATGCTCCTTGGTATCGCCATTATCATAGCGAAGTAATACAGCACCGGCACTTGCGATTCGTCCCGACTGATGTAAATAAATTGCTTCGAAATCTATTTTTTGTCAGTGCAACTATTCACTCTTTTTGCTTTCTCGTTTAGACTGGGCCCATATGTTATTTGGCGCACACGTTTCAGCAGCGGGTGGTCAGTGGAAAGCTCCTGGTTATGGTGCTGCGCTTGGCTGCGAAGTCATTCAGTTGTTTACGAGGCCACCACACAGTTTTGCGGCTAAGCCAATTACGGATGAAGACGCCGAGAAGTTTAAAGCGGCCATGAAGGCATCTGGGCTTAAACGAGCCTACGTGCATGCGCCGTACCTAATCAATCTCGCTTCCGCGAATAGCAAAACCCGTTTCGGATCGACCAGCATGCTCCGTGATGAACTAGAACGATGTTCCAAGCTCGGAGTGCACGCCATGATGTTCCACCCGGGCTCCGCCAAGGATCTCGGCCCTGAGGTTGGGGTTCAAAAAGTTATCGAGGGGCTAAACCGCATCATGGATGGCTACGATGGTTCGTGTCAGCTTCTCATCGAAATCTCAGCCGGCGCT
>SXGS01094622.1_pt1 | contig 26004 bp, 17 predicted proteins | sample 3174681 | NCBI WGS metagenome assembly SXGS01 (sample SAMN11356861, study PRJNA531348) | freshwater metagenome | isolation source: freshwater sample F1-80 | place: China: Fuxian Lake, Yuxi | collected 2017-12-25 | reverse complement strand
CGCCCCGGCACCCTCCCACACCACCGTACGTGCGGTTTTCCGCATACGGCGGTTGAACGATGCAGCCCTGTTTACATGGTGGCTGCTAGGTCTGACGGAACGTAGAAACCATAACGTCTCAGGACTTGGTTGCTCAGTGCGGTTTGCAGTGAAGGGGATCGCGCTATGCCCCATGCTCCTTTGGAGCTGTGGGCCACCTTCAGCAGGCGTCCTCTCAGTCCCAGGGCTCGCAGATGCCTCAGTCTCCCTTTCACTGAGTGCCACCGTTGCCAGAAGCACTTTCTCATGTGTCGTCGGATCCAGCTTTCCAGTCTCGTGAGTTGGCTGTCCACCGGGGCCAGCCGGAAGTAGCCGTTCCAGCCCCGGATATATGTCCGCCAGCGGTTTCGCAGTTCTTCACTGCTCAAACTCTGGCAGCTTCTCCACATCTCACGGACTTTGTTCTGGAGCCTTTCCACACTCTGCGGGGCGATTTGGATCTTCCCCTGCGGGTTGAACCTGAACCCGAGGAATTTTCGTTCCCAAGGCCGCCCTGCTGCACTCTTCTTTGCATTGATCTCCAGCCTCAGGTGTTTCTTCACCCATTGGCTGATGCTTTCCATCACCCTCTCCGCCGCCCTTTGACTGCTGACATAAATGTTGCAGTCATCGGCATAGCGGCAGAATGACAACCCGCGTTTCTCCAGTTCCAGATCCAACGCGTGAAGGTAGATGTTGGCCAGCAGCGGTGACAAAGGACCTCCTTGCGGTGTGCCTTCCTCGCTCGCGATCACAACCCCTTCGATCATTGCTCCGGCTCTCAAGTACCGTCCAATAAGCCTCAGCACTCTTTTGTCCCGGATCCTTTCTCCGATCCGCGCCATCAGGATGTCATGGTGGACGTGGTCAAAGAACTTGGTGATGTCCATATCCACCACCCAGTCCTTTCCCTCTTGAATGAACCTTTGCGCCGCAAGGACCGCGTCGTGGGCTCCCCGGTTCGGGCGGAAACCGTAACTGTTGGGGCTGAAGGCCGGATCAAAGATCGGTTGCAGCACCTGCAGCAGCATTTGCTGTATCCATCGATCCAGGACCGTCGGTATTCCCAGCATCCGGACTCCTCCCTGGGGTTTGGGTATCTCCACCCGCCTGACTGGACTGGGGGTGTATGCCCCTTTCACCAGTTTGTCGCGGATGCTCTCCCAATGCTTGCGCACGTGGTCCCGCAGTTGGTCTGTAGTCATGCCATCGATACCCGGTGAACCCGCATTGCGTTTGACCGCTTTCCAGGCTTCCGTGGCATTGTCTTGGCTCACCACTTCTTCCATCAGTTCTTCATTCATGGCTTTCTGTCGTGAGTTGCGCAAACGCCTCCATGTATGACCTCTCCCCTGGGACTTTTCACATCCGCTTTCAGCGTTGCTCTCTGTCCCACGAGCAGATCAGGTTCGTGACCGCAGTTGTCGCGGCCTGCTGTTTCAGAGGCTTTTGTCATGGTTCGTCCAGCTTCTCACTGAGCTCTGTCTTTTCGTTCTTCGGCCCTTGGCTCTTCCTGACTTTCGCCAGGCCTCATCGCTACTATGGCCTCTGCTGACTTCCCCAAGCCTCTCAGCCCGGGGATCTCCTTGGGTCAGTACTCGGTCCTTCCACTCGCGCCGTTGTGCTCTACTGCGGGTTCTTTGACGGCATTCGGGTTTCGCGGTTGCTCGCACGCTCACCCAGAACCTTACAGCCTCACTGCACATTCGTATTCCTACAGTCGAGTGTTTGCCTACGCCCTTTCAGTCGTCTGCCTCGCGGCGTCCGCCTGGCTTCAGCTTCGGTTGGCTCCGTCAGCCCCCGGCAAGGACTCTCACCTTGCATGGACCGTGTACCTGCCAAGCACACGAGCGCGACTGTGCTGAAAGCCAGTCGCAGCAGCATCTCAGGCTCGCTATCACGCCAAACCTGCTGCGGCTGGTGCTTCGCACACAACCGCGCTCCGCGCTGCCAGCCAAATTCACCGTCAACCTGCGGATGCACTGAAGGACTGCCGCCTGGGTGAGTGTGCCAAGTTGCGATCTGAAACCTCGACGGGTTTCGCCACGACGAAAGTATGCTTGGCAAATGATTTTTTCGTGGGATAGTGGAGTTGAAATATCCCTAGAGATGACCACTACGCCATGACACCGTTAGCTCACAGACACTTTGAAGTCCTCCTGCTCCTTGCGCTTGGGTGCGTGACGGGGATACGACTGGCTGCGGCTGAACCCGATCAGGCGAACGGCTCGGCGCCGGTGAGTTTTTACAAGCAAATCCGTCCCATTCTCCAATCCAACTGCCAAGGATGTCATCAGCCCGCGAAACCGAAAGGGGGCTACGTCCTGACCGATTACGATCGAATGTTGATTCCTGGAGAAGGCGGCGAAAAGCCGGTCGTGCCCGGGAAGCCAGAAGCCAGCCATCTCCTCCAGCAGATCACGCCGGTGAAAGGCGAGGCCGAAATGCCAAAAGGCAAGCCTCCGTTGACCGATTTCGAAATCTCGTTGGTGAAGCAATGGGTGGCTCAGGGAGCCGTTGACGATACCCCCGCAAACGCGCGTCAGCGTTATGACAAGGAGCATCCACCTGTGTACACCCGCCAACCGGTCATCACGGCACTGGATTATTCCAAGGACGGCTCCCTGATCGCAGTCTCGGGGTTCCACGAGGTCCTGCTGCACAAAGCGGATGGATCCGGCCTGGTCGGCCGGTTGGTTGGGCTTTCCGAAAGAGTGCAGTCGCTGCGCTTTTCCCCGGACGGCAAACTATTGGCGGTCTCAGGGGGCCACCCATCACGAGTTGGGGAGGTTCAGATTTGGGAGGTGGAAAGCCGAAAGCTCGTCGTCTCCGCGCCCATCGGCTACGACACGATCTATGGCGTGAGTTGGTCACCCGATGGAAAACTCGTGGCGTTTGGATGCCCTGACCGAACAGTGCGAGCCATTGAAGCGTCCAGCGGCAAGCAAGTGCTGCAACAGGGATCGCATAACGACTGGGTCATCGATACGGTCTTTACAACGAACGCCAGCCACGTGGTTTCCGTCGGCCGCGACATGACCGCCAAACTCACGGAGGTCGCCACCCAAAGATTCATAGACAACATCACCTCCATCACGCCCGGCGCCTTGCGTGGAGGCATTCAAGCGGTGGCAAGGCATCCCTTCAAGGACCAGATTCTCGTGGGAGGATCCGACGGGATCCCTCAAATCTTCCAAGTATTTCGCCAGACGGCTCGCAAAATTGGCGACAACGCCAATCTCCTCAGAAAATTTCCAGCGATGGAAGGACGGCTGTTCAGCGTTGCCTACAGCCCTGACGGCGCCCGAATTGCCGCCGGGGCGAGCCTGGATGGGCATGGGGAAGTGCGCGTGTTCGAAGCGCTGTTCGACGCGACCATTCCGACCAACATCCTGAAAGCTTACGAAAAAACGGCCAGTGATTACAACGCGGACGAGAAAGCGGCGATCGACAAGTTTGTATCCTCCGAGATCAAGCAAACTTCCTCGACGAAGTTGACCAACAGCGCCATCTACGCGGTGGCGTTCAGCCCGGACGGCCAAAGGGTGGCCACTGGCGGCGGGGACGGGAGAATCCGCCTGATCGATCCCCAAACAGGAATTGTTGCCAAGGAGTTCGACGTGGTTGACATCCAGAAAATCACGCAAACCCCGGCAGCGCTGACCTCAGAACAAGGAGCCAAACGAGCGCAAGAAGAGCGCGCACCGGAAACCTCCCCAACCTTCGGAAAACCATCCCGTCTCGAACTTGAGCCCCGAAAAGTAGCCATCAACAGCCGGGGGGAGCATGTTCAACTCCTGCTGATCGCTCATTATCCAGGGGGTGAAACCGCCGATGTGACCAGATTCGCCAAGTGGACCCCTTCCGAAGGCATTGGCGAAGTGAGTGCCGCGGGCCGGTTCTCCGCTTCCAAAGCCGGAACTGCCACCGTCTTGGCGCGCTTCGAGAGCCTGGAAACCTCGATCCCGGTGGAAGTCAAGGGATTCAAAGAAGAGTTTGAAGCCGACTTTGTGCATGATGTGAATCCCGTTCTTTCGAAGCTGGGTTGCAGCGCGGGCACTTGCCATGGCGCCAAGGACGGCAAGAACGGGTTCAAGCTCTCGCTCAGAGGCTATGATCCCGTGTTCGACGTGCGCGCGTTTGCCGACGATTTGGCGGCGCGGCGCATCAATCTGGCGTCTCCGGATGACAGCCAAATGCTGTTGAAAGCCACAGGCGCCGTCCCGCACGAAGGAGGACAGCGTACCACGATGAACAGCGAATATTACGCGATACTCCGTCAATGGATCGCCAACGGGGCGAAACTGAACGTCGATTCACCTCGGGTCACGCGCATCGAGGTTTTTCCTAAAGATCCTGTCATCCAAAAAACTGGCGCTCGCCACCAGATGCGCATCGTCGCGACCTATACGAATGGAAAAAGCCGCGATGTCACCTCTGAAGCTTTTATCGAAACCGGCAACGGCGATGTCGCCTCGACGGATTCGTCCGGCATTGTGACGGCGCTTCGGCGCGGAGAAGCGCCCATCTTGGCGCGTTTTGAGGGCGCCTATGCCGCCACGACGGTTACGGTGATGGGAGATCGGTCCGGGTTTGCGTGGGTGGACCAGCCCAGCTATAACAAGATAGATGAATTGGTCGCGGCGAAATGGAAGCGGATGAAGATTCTCCCAAGCGATCTGTGTTCGGACACCGATTTCATCAGGCGCGTTTCGTTGGATCTGACAGGGCTCCCTCCCACGGCCGAGGAAGTGCGGTCGTTTCTAAAGGAATCTAAGGGCTCGCGCGCCAAGCGCGACAGCCTCATCGAACGACTCCTCGCCAGCCCCGCCTTCGTGGATCATTGGTCGAACAAGTGGGCGGATCTTTTGCAAGTAAACCGGAAGTTCCTGGGCGAGGAAGGAGCCCGCATTTTCCGGGATTGGATTCGCCAGGAAGTGGATAACAACACCCGATACAACGAGTTCGTGAAGAAGATCCTCACGGCGAGCGGCTCCAACAAGGAAAATCCGGCGGCTTCCTACTTCAAAGTGCTCCGCGCCGCCGAAGAAACCATGGAGAACACGACTCACTTATTTCTGGGAACTCGGTTCAACTGCAACAAGTGTCACGATCATCCGTTCGAGCGATGGACCCAGGATCAGTATTATCAAATGGCGGCATTCTTCGCTCACGTGGACCTAAAAAAGGATGATGCCAGCGGAGATCGCAAAATTGGCGGCACCGCCGTCGAGGGAGCCAAGCCGCTTTACGAAATCGTGAGTGACAAAACCGAAGGCGAAGTGAAGCACGAACGCACCGGAAAGGTCACACCACCCGACTTTCCGTTCCAGGCGAGTTTCGGCCTCTCGAGCACGAACGCCACGCGTCGTGAAAAGCTTGCCTCTTGGATGACTTCTCCGGACAACCGGTACTTTGCCACCAGCTACGTGAATCGAATTTGGGGCTACCTCATGGGTGTCGGGCTGATCGAGCCACTGGATGATATTCGCGCGGGCAACCCTCCCAGCAATCCAGAATTGCTGGACTTCCTCACGGAACAGTTTGTGGATCACGGGTTCAACACCCGGGACCTGCTCCGCCTGATTTGCTCCTCCCGGACCTACCAACTGAGCTTGGCCTCCCATGATTGGAACGTGGATGACAAGATCAATTACTCTCATGCGCTTCCGAGGCGGCTGCCCGCCGAGGTGTTGTTGGACTCAGTTTTTCAAGCTACCGGTGGGGCGCCCCAGTTTCCGGGAGTAAAGCGCGGCACCCGAGCCGCCCAACTGGCCGATTCCTCGCTCGATCTTCCAAGCGGTTTCCTCGCCAACCTGGGCCGCCCGGCGCGGGAAAGCTCTTGTGAGTGCGAGCGCAGCAACGACATCCGGCTCGGCTCCGTCATGTCGTTGCTCAGCGGCCCGGCGGTTTCAACGGCTGTCCACGATCCTTCAAATGATCTGGCTCGAATTGTGAAGAATGAATCCGACGACCGAAAGGTCGTGGAGGAGATCTACCTGCGCATTCTAAATCGATTTCCTTCGTCCAAAGAGGTCGACAAGGTTCTGGCAAGCGCCAAGGAACTCGACGAAGAAAATGCGGCGTTGACCAACCAACTCGCGAAAGCTGAGGCCGCCTGGGTCGTCGAACGCGCAGCCCGAGAAAACGCCCGCAAGGAGGCCATCGCCAAAACGGAGCAAGCTTTGTCAGCTCATCTCGCGGATCGAGCCCCAAAAATCGCCGCCGCGGAGCGAACCCGCCTTGAGGCCATCGCCAATGCCGAACAGGCAGTCAAAGAATTCGAGCCCGCCTTCGAGGCGAAAACCGCCGCCTGGGAGCGCGGAGTGCCGCCAGACCGCTTCGAGACGCTCTGGATGCCTCTTGAGATCACTGAAGTCCGGGGAAGCGGCAGCGCTCGACTCGAGAAACTCCCCGACGGATCCATCCGTTCAACGGGCAGCAAAGGAGAGCTCCCAGACTATGTCATCCAGGCAACCACAGGCCTCAAAAACCTCACGGGCATCAAGCTTGAAGTGCTCACAGATCCCTCTGTTCCTTCCTTCGGTCCCGGCTACAAAGACGGCAATTTCCTGCTCAGCGAGTTTATCGTGGAGTCCGCCTCGAAAGCCGACGCCCCAAAATTCGCCAAAGTCGACATCGAAACGGGAGCGGCGGATTACGTGGAGGCGGGGCATGATTTGAAGCATTCCTTCGATGGAAAGGTGGAGCAAGGCCGCAAGGAAGGCTGGGCGGTCGGCGGGGCCGCGGGCCAGCCGCACTGGGCCTCATTCGCGTTCAAAAAGCCGGTCAGTGAAACGAACACGATGCTGCTGAAGATCACCCTGGCGCATCGCTACGAGGCGCCTTATGAAATTGGACGATTCAAGCTCTGGATCTCCACCAGCTCAAAGCCGGCGGCGGAGGGCTTGCCGAAAGACGTGGCTGACGCGCTCAAGAACCCAATGGAAACAAGATCCCCGGGGCAGCAGGCCCTCATCCTGGATTTCAGGCGGCATCAAGATTCTGAGATGAGGACCCGGGAACAGGCGTTGGCCACTTCAAAGACGCCGCTCCCGGAAGATCTCAAGGTCAAGGATCTCCTTCTGGAACTGACGCGCTCCACACGGCCCGTCCTGACGGATCCCGCGCTGGTTCAATTGCGCCAGGATGTGGAAACGAGCTCCCGCCAACTCGAGCACCGGAGGCTGACGTCGGCGCAAGATCTCGCGTGGGCATTGATCAACACGCCTTCATTCCTGTTTAACCGGTGAGAGCCTCATTCGAAACCCGCGCCAAAATCGACACCACCCACTCGACGCAACCCGGACAATCACAATAAGTCGGTAACTCCCAACCCCTCAACGTTATGCTTCATATACCAGGTGACTTCTGCACGGATCTCTGCGACACGAATCTGAAAATGACCCGCCGCAACTTGCTGCAGATCGGCGGCTCGAGCATCCTTGGCATGTCGCTCGGATCTCTCTTAAGCCTTGGCGCCCGCGCCAACGAATCGCAGCTGAAGGGCAGCCCTGGTTGGGGCAAAGCCAAAAGTGTAATCATGGTCTACCTCCAGGGAGGCCCGAGCCATCTCGATCTCTGGGATCCCAAGGAAAACGTCAAGGAAACCATCCGCAGCCCTTTCAAATCCATCGGGACAAAACTGGATGGCGTGCAGTTCACCGAACTCCTCCCGAAGCTCGCCCAAGTGAATGACAAATTCACGATGATCCGATCCATGAGCTACACGCCTAACGGCCTGTTTAACCACACGGCCGCGATCTACCAGATCATGACGGGCTATACCACGGACAAAGTCAGCCCTTCCGGCCAACTCGAACCGCCCAATTCGAAAGACTTTCCCAATTTCGGATCCAATATCATCCGCCTAAAGCCCGTAGTCGAACCCATGCTCCCATTCGTCATGCTTCCGCGCCCGCTCCAGGAAAGCAACGTGGTCGGCAAAGGAGGCAGCGCGGGATTTCTAGGAAAAGCCTTCGATCCTTACACGCTTTATCCTGAAGGCGATGACATGAACATGGGCAAAATGGATGGCATTCGAACCGACGACCTGAAGCTGCCCCAGGAGGTGTTCGCCATGAGGCTGCAGCGCAGGGCCCGGCTTCGCGAGTCCGTGAACGAAGCGATGCCCGAGATCGAGAAGGCGGTGGAGAGTTACAACCTCGACGAATACTACCAGCGTGCCCTGAACCTCATCGTCTCGGGCAAGGCGCGAAGTGCCTTTGACCTGGGCCAGGAATCGGACACCACCCGCGATCGCTTCGGCCGCAACACGTTCGGTCAAAGCTGTCTGCTGGCGCGGCGGTTGGTCGAGGCCGGCACCCGGGTCGTGGAGGTCGTGTGGCCCAAGATCGCCAATTCGGACAACCATTCTTGGGACGTCCACGTGGGGCTCGAGGATCGCATGAAAAATCAATCCGCTCCAATGCTCGACCAAGGTTTGTCCGCGCTTTTCGACGATCTCGACCAACGGGGCCTGCTCAGCGAAACCCTTGTTGTCGCGATCGGTGAATTTGGTCGAAGCCCGCAAAAGGGAGTCAGCACGTCCGGCAACAGCAACAGCCCGGACGGGCGCGATCATTGGCCTTATTGCTACACTTCGGTCATCGGCGGCGCGGGCATCAAGCGTGGCTTCGTTCTCGGCAAATCAGACAGCACGGCCTCCAGCCCCGCCGAAGAACCCGTGCATCCCACCGAGATCCTCGCGACGATCTACCATGCCTTCGGGATTGATCCGGAAACGATCGTCTACAACCATCTCAACCAACCTCGGGAATTGGTGAAGGCGAAATCGGTGACCAAATTGTTCGCCTGAGCAGGCGCCGGCAGGACACTCAACTCAGGATCCCGCGGATGAGCTTGGCGGGCTTGAGCACCGGCGTTAGTCGTTGTTGCAAGCCCCCAGGGACGGGGTGGGAAAGTTTTAAGTTATCCAGCCCGAGCTGATTCAAAATGGTCGCGTGCAGGTCTTGCACCGGAACTGGGTTTTCCACGATGTCGTAACCGATGTCGTCCGTGCGGCCGTACTCAAAGCCCTTTCTTATCCCGGCGCCCGCCAGCCACATCGTGAAGGCCCCGGGATGATGGTCGCGTCCGGCAAATGCGCTCTGCCGGCCTCCTCTGTTCTCCCGCATTGGCGTGCGCCCGAATTCGCCACCCCAAATCACGAGTGTCTCGTCGAGCAATCCCCGACGTTCCAAATCCAGAATGAGGGCCGCCGCGGGGCGGTCCACCGATTGGCACTTGCGCACAAACCCCTCCTTGAGACCTTCGGACTCTCCTCCGCCATGACTGTCCCAGCCCCAGTCGAAAAGCTGGACGAATCGCACTCCCCGCTCCACTAACCGCCGCGCGAGCAGACAGTTATTCGCGAATGATTCGCGGCCAGGCTCCGTGCCATACAGCGCGTGGGTTTCCTTCGGTTCCTGACCGATATCAAACGCATCGCTGGCGCTGGCTTGCATGCGAAACGCCATTTCGTACTGGGCTGCCCGCGCCAGGGTCTCAGGATCTCCGAGTTGGGCATAAGTTTCGCGATTGAGCGCGTTGATCGTGTCCACCACGGCCCCGCGCAGGGGACGGTCCATGCCCGGCGGATTCGCCAGATACAGCACAGGTTCACCCGCGCTTCGGCATTGCACTCCTTGATGCACGGCGGGGAGGAATCCGCTGCTCCAAACGCTCTTTCCGGCGTCCACCATGCGCCCGCCACTCAAAAGAACGATGAACCCCGGAAGATTCTCGCTTTCACTTCCAAGCCCGTAAGTGGTCCATGCTCCGGCGCACGCGCCACCGAAATTGGGGCTGCCCGTGTGCATGAGCAGCTGAGCCGGAGCATGATTGAATTGATCGGTGGTCATCGAATGAATGACGCACAGCCGGTCGAAGACTTGCTCCAGGTGAGGGAGCCTGTCACTGACCCAAATGCCTGTGTTCTTTTCCTGATGGAACGGATGCACGCCCCCCATCAACTTCGGCGTGCCGCGGATAAACGCGAACCGCTTTCCCTCCAACAACGATTGCGGGCAGTCCTGTCCGTCCAGTTTCATCAACGCCGGCTTGTGCTCGAAAAGTTCGAGCTGACTCGGCGACCCCGCCATGTGGAGCCAGATAACGCGCTTGGCGCGCGGCGCGAAATGCGGAGGACGCGGCGCCAGAGGCCGGGCAGGATCACTCGAAAGTGAAACACGATAAATGTCTGAACTCGCGGATGCTGTCCGGCAGTGGGCGCCCAGCCAGAGCGCGCCCAAACCCGTCGTGCATCGCTGGAGGAAATGGCGGCGGGTTTGGCTTTCCAAAGCACGTCGGCTGCAGGGCGACGACAATACCTGAGATGAGAATCCGTGGTTCATTTGGTCAAAGCGACATCAAGGTTTAGGAGAGCATTGGCAACAACCGTTAGAGCCGATCTTGCGGGCGGGCCTGCGAAAAGCTCCGAGGCTCCAGTGTCGTTTTTGAACCGATCCAGAGCGAGCGTGTGCAACGCCACTAGTGGCTGGAGAGTCTCGCCCACGGGTGGACGCCCCGTCACGAGCTCATGGCCGTGTGACAACTGGCGTTCGACCAATGGCCCCGCCGCGGCCATCCGGTCGGCCAAAGCCGCCGCCGCTTCAATGTATACTGGATCGTTCAGGGTGACGAGAGCTTGCAACGGCGTGTTGGTTGGGATTCGGCGCACGGCGCAGACATCGCGGCTGGGGGCATCAAAAGTCAGGAAGCTTGGGTAACCACTCGTGCGCCGAATAAACGTGTAAATCGCCCGGCGATGCCTGTCCTCTCCGGGCGAAGTCACCCATTTCCCGCCATTGTAAACCGTGCGCCAAATGCCTTCCGGCTGGGGCGGCATGACAGGCGGACCGCCTATCTTATCGGACAGCAATCCCGAAACCGCCAGAGCTTGATCACGTATCATTTCAGCGCTCAATCGGGATCGCGGACCGCGCGTGAGCCATCGATTGTCGGGGTCGCGCTCTAGCATGCCAGGCGTGACCCTGGCGTCTTGTCGGTAGGTGGCGGAAAGCACGATTTCTCGAAGCAACTTCTTCTGGCTCCATCCCAGTGTGGTGGAGAATCGAACCGCCAGCCAGTCGAACAACTCAGGATGTGATGGCGGCTGGCCAGAACTGCCAAAATCCTCAACGCTCTCCACCAGGCCATGCCCGAATAATTGATGCCAAAACCGATTCACCGCCGCGCGGGCGGTGAGAGGGTGGCCGGAAGTTGTCATCCATCTCGCCAAGTCGAGCCGGTTGCTCACAAGCCCGCCTCCCAACACTTCCGGCACTCCAGGCTCGACGGGCGCGCCGCGATCCAAAAAGTTTCCACGATTGAACACATGGGTCTCTCTTCGCTGCACGCTGCTTTGCTCGATCATGACGGGCACGGGCACGCTCTTCATCGCTTCGCGTTCGGTCCGCAATGCCGCCACGGCCTCACGCGCCGGAATCTGGCGCTTGAAAAGCTCAGTCCATTCCGTGTCGCCCGAAATGGCGAACCGTCCTCGTCGAAGCATCTGCGCCGTGATGCCAGTGGATTGGGCCTTGGTCTGCAACGTCAGACGAACCACCGAGCCCGGAGGCAGAGAAACAGGTTCGGCGGTGACGAACACGGCACGTCGCGGACGGTTGATGCGGGGATAGGCCGACCAGCCCGGCAGGTCGTCATTCAAGCTCGCTTCGGCGGCGTAGAAGGAGTCGGGATCGTCGTCATAAGTGCCCGCCAATGGGATCTCGGAAGTTTTTCCGCCAGTCACAAGTTCCATTTTGAGATAGGAAAGGACGAATCCCAGCTCGGAGACGGACGCCGCCTTCGCGGGATCGAACGGCAGGGCATCGATCCGCAACGCCGTGAGCCACGCCCCTGGGGCGGGGAACTCCAAAGTATACAACGCGCTCAATGTGATGACGCCCGTGATGTGAACCTCCGGCGCACCATCTCGCTCGAGGAGCTGGATCGTCGCATTGCCATTCGAGGTCGCGGCGGTCGCGCGCAGCGGTTGCCACGAGGATTTTTCGGCCAAGGCCATGCCGGCGCCATGGAGCTCCTGGCGCCGCTGGCGCATGGCGCGGTCCAGAGCCTCCGCCCGAGACCAGTCTTCGACGCGTACAGGCACGGCCAAATGAGGAAAATCCTCCGCGGAATCATTGTCCCGCGATGTGTTCAAAAGCGCCGCAAACCGATAAAACTCCTCATGTTTAAAAGGATCATACGGATGATCGTGGCATTGCACGCACCGGAAAGAGGTCGCCATCAATCCCTCCCAGGTGGTGGCGATGCGATCCATCACCGCGAGGGTTCGGAACTCTTCGTCGTCGCTGCCGCACTCGGTGTTGGTTTGCGTATTGCGCTGGAAAGCGGTGGCGAGCCGGTCGCCCATGGTGGGGTCCGGCAGGAGATCGCCCGCGATCTGTTTGATGAGAAACTCGCTATAGGGAATATCATCGTTCAACGCGGAGACGACCCAATCGCGCCACATCCACGCGGAGCGATTCGGATCCCGCTCGTAACCCACCGTGTCGGCGTAACGCGCCAAGTCCAGCCACGCGCTGGCCCAGCGCTCTCCAAATCGAGCCGAGGCCAACAATCGGTCCACAACTCTGCCGTGGGCCATTGACGAGTGATCGGCGAGAAAAGCCCGGCTCTCTTCGAGTGACGGCGGCAGCCCAGTCAGATCAAAAGAAACACGCCGCAGCCAGGCGAGCCGGCCTGCTTCAGGGGATGGGGAAAGCCCTTCCTTTTCCATGCGTGCGAGGACGAACAAATCAAGGTCGGTTCGAGGCCATGCAGACTGATTCGCGCGTGGCAATGGTCCGCTAATGGGTTTTTCGTAGGCCCAGTGCTGCTTCCATGGCGCGCCTTGATCAATCCATCGCCTCAACCGGTTGATTTCATCCCCTGTCAGCGCGGGTGCATGATCCGGGGGCGGCATTCGGTCATCCGGATCGGTGGAGGTGACGCGTCGAATCATCTCGGAGCCGAGTGAATCGCCTGGAACCACTGCGGTCACTCCGCTCTTTCCCGTGGCGACTGTTCCCTCTCTTGACAAGAAAGACAGTCCTCCAGCGCGTTTCACTCCCCCATGGCACGCGGCGCATTTCGCATTGAAGAGAGGCCGGATCTCTCGGGCAAAAGCATCCTCTCCTTCCCCCGCGGAAACCGAGGCAACGCCCATGATCGAAGCTGCCGCGATGAACACGCATGCCGAGATTCGCGAACGAAAGAGCCGGTGGCGCGGAGTCATGGGCTCATCCAATCGGGAAACAGCGACCGAGGCAAGCACGGGAGAAGAATCGGGTGGACAGCAATGACTGCACAACCATTCCATAAGGTTAATTAGCCTGCTGTGACTTCAGTGCCTTGCCTCAATCAAGATCGACCCGGCCCCAGTCTTCCGGACGCCCGTTAACTCCCGGGCGTGGCGCCCACGCCAGGCGCGACTTGTTGATGTTCTCACCGGGCGCGGCGTCAGGTTTGTCTCCATCGTAAATGATCAAGTTGAAGCCGAGGCGCCGCGATTTGTCGGCAGACAACCCGAACTCATGAAATGGAATCGCGGCTTGAATGCGGTAACCGCCAGCGGTTCGGCGGGAGACGATGCGTGTCCCTGGCGCCGATTCTTCCACAAGCCCCTGATTCGCGTCGGCATCCCGGGCGGCGCGCGCCATGCCCGCGCTGTCAAACGGGAAGATCCCCAGCTTGAAGCAACCCATGGTATCCTCGGCGCCCGCAGCGGGATCGAGGCAAATCTCGATCGAGTCGGTGCGCCAGTGGCCTCGAATGTCGTTCGGTTCGATGTTGCTGACGATTCGATCATCATTTACTTCCACGTCCACGAACAACGTCAAACCGTCATGGCCGAGGCGGAAGCGAGCGCTGCTGTCAGCGGCGTCGGCCACCTTGCCTTGCACGATTGCGCTCGGTGCGATCGACGCGCCCCAAGCTTCCTCCCAACCCCGACCGGAGCCGTCCAGAGAAGGCGCGGAACGTAGTCGAGTCACACGCCCGCGCGGGACCGGGTGGGCGCGCGCCACCGCCTTCATAATCCCGTTGGCAACATTCGCAGTAGCCGTGAGATCGCCATCGGTTGTCCCTTCAGGAGGAACCATGAGCGGGATCAGAAACACCTCCTTCTGACCCGCACTTAAGGAGTAAGACTGAGCCGCTCGTTGCCATCGCCAACCCTCGGGCGCCGCGAGACGAAACTCTCCCGACTCGATGGCCAAACCATGGTTGATGACTTCGACTTGAACAACATTAGCTTCACCGACGACCACCGGAACATCCGCGGAGAACTGCGCCGCCACATGCTGGATGCGCTGATCCTTCACCCATTGCTGGTATTGCGCGATCGCGGGACGGGGGACGAACCGCAGTTCAACGATTTGATGGTTTGTCTGGAGGCTGGCCACCGGCGCCCGTTTGATGACGGTACCGGAGAGAGGCAAGCCTTGAAACAAATCGGTTTCAACCCCATGGACAGCGATCACAGTCTTCACCAATGTGAATTGCTGAGGCCGAGTCATCCACGGTCCCATCTTAAAGCCGCCAAACCCTTGGGATCGATGCTGTGATAAGGCTTCGACGGCGATTTGCACTGGGGTCTTGCCGTTGGACAACAGGTTGGTGGTCGAAAGAGTCACGATAGATTCCCCGCGGCCTCCACCGTAATAGAGCTTTCGGACTTGCCACGGGCTTAACCCCTCCTTCGAGATTTGCTCCGGGAATCGATTCGGATCGGCAGCGGCGTCGAACGCCTCGGTCGCGAGCAGGCCAGCGGCCTGATGATGACCATGCTGCCCGGGAGACGGCGCGGGATTCATCGTGAGGATGATCTCAGGTCTCAACGCTCGCACGTGGCGCACAAGCCGTCGAAGTGTTTCTTCCTTGCCCCATTGACGCAGCGTGGCGGTGGCGCTTTCGGTGTAAGCCCAATCGAGCTGATCCAGGAAATAGCAATAGCGAACTCCCAACCGAGCCAGGCAATCCCGCAACTCGGCTTCGCGCAACAGGCCGAGCGACGCGCCCGATTGCGTGCCAACCATATTGCCCCCTCCCTCACCTCGAGTGCAGTAGACGTGGGCGGCAACCTTCCCTTCGCCCAGAGTGTAGCGGGCCAAAACGGCGGCTACGCCCGTCTCATCATCCGGATGGGCGAACACTCCCAAGATGTCCGACTTCAAAAGTTCGGCGCCTTGCTTGGCCGGAATGGGACGTGGCGCGCTAGGCGGCGGGTCACCGGTCTGGGCAAGGGAAAGCGACGCGCCCCAAAAGGAGCACGCCATGAGGATGGGGAATAGTGAGGACATCAGAAATGTGGTTGGGAGATCGCGAACAAAAATGTGTCGTGGTGATTGAGGAATTCGTTTGAATGGATGGGTTCAGTCCTTGGACGGGACAACAGGAGGCAACCATGGCAGCCCGGCTCACGCGAGAATTTCTCGAATGACCTCCCCATGAACGTCCGTGAGGCGACGCGCGAAGCCATTGTGCTCGAACGTCAGGGCTTCGTGGTCCAGCCCCAGAAGATGAAGAATCGTGGCGTTGAGATCATGGATCGAAAGCACGTGCTCCACGGCCTTCCGACCCAACTCGTCCGTGGCGCCGAAGCTGAATCCGCGTTTGACTCCCGCCCCAGTCAACCAGCAGGTGAAACCATCCGGATTGTGATCCCTCCCCTTCGATCCCTTCTGAAACATGGGCATCCGACCGAACTCGGTGCACCACACCACCAAGGTCTCTTCGAGCAAGCCGCGCTGCCTCAGATCACGCACCAGGGCGGCGGCAGGTTGATCCATGATGGCCGCGTGCACGTCATACTGTTCCTTCAGTTTGTTATGGCCATCCCAATTCAATGCACCGCCGCTGGCGTACGCGCCATTGAACAGTTGAACAAACCGCACTCCCCGCTCGATCAGCCGCCGGGCCAGGATGCAGTTGCGCGCAAACGCCATCTTGGTCGGATTGGACGTGTCATCAGCGCCGTAGCTCTTCAGCACATGGGACGGTTCGGTGGAGAGATCGCTGATTTCCGCCACGCTGAGCTGCATGCGTGCGGCCAACTCGTAGCTTGCGATCCGAGCGGCCAAACTGCCATCGAGTGGATGCCGTTCAAGATGGCGCTGGTTCATGCTCCTCAGGAGAGAGAAAGCGGCGCGATCGCTGGCGACAGGCACCCCCGCTGGAGGAGCTAGGTGCCGCATCGGTTCCTTGGCGCTGAACGGCGTTCCTTGAAACTCCGCCGGCAGAAATCCCGGCCCCCAGTTGTTCACGCTGGCTTGCGGGACGCCGCGCGGATCAGGGATGGAAACAAACGCGGGCAGGTTTTGATTGTCCGTCCCCAAAGCGTAGCTGACCCACGCCCCGATGCTGGGAAAGCCGTCGGGCACGAACCCCGTGGAGAGAAAATTCTCAGCCGGTCCATGGGTGTTGGTCTTGCTTGTGAGCGAATGGATGAAGGACACGTCATCCACGAGTTCACCGAGATACGGAACCAAATCCGAAACCATTTTTCCGGTTTGTCCCCGTGGGCGAAACTCGTATTGAGGCCTGGCCAGCTCTCCCGCTGGCCCCTGAAACGTCACCGGCGGGCCGCCCGCAAGTGGCTTGCCGTCGTGACGGATCAATTCTGGTTTGTAATCCCAAGTCTCCAATTGACTCACAGCACCCGCGCAAAACAAAACCAGAACATTGCGCGCTTTTCCCGTGAAATGGGGATGCCTGGGAGCGTGGGGCCGCGCGGCGTCAAACACGGCCGGCTTCCCCGCCAGAAGCCCATCGCGACTCAGCAAACTGGTCAAGGCGACAGATCCAAGACTCGTGGCGGCGCTGGACAAAAACCGGCGCCGATCCAACAAATGCCGGCCCGTGGCGGAAACGCCCGGTCCGCTGAAGGCCGAAACCGGTCCTGATCGCTTGGTGCTCATGGCAGAAAGAGAAACTCGTTGCTGTTGAACAGGGCTCGGCAAACGGTCGGCAACCCATGCTCACGTTCCACCTGAACCGCCTCTTCCAACTCGGCTGGCTCGGGGTCGCGGCCCAACCCCAATTCGTAGATCCGACGAATCCGTCTGGCCGAATCCGCGCCAGATCCGGCGTCCGCAACGACGCGTGCCGCGAAGGCATCCGACTCCTCTAGAGTGAAACGGCTGTTGAACAAATTCAATGCTTGGATCGGGGTTGTGGACTGTCGGCGGCGCGGAGCGCTTTGACCGGCATCGGGGCAATCGAACGCCCCAAACACCGATTCCCGCTCCATGCGAACCTTGTGCGCGTAAATCATGCGTCGAAGTCCATCCCCAGAAAAAGATTCGATCGGAGGAAATCCCGAGAGCCCTCCTCTGGAGCCGAAAAGGTTGAAGCCGGGGCCTCCCATTTTCAGGTTTAAGCGGCCGCTCACGGCGAGCATGGAATCTCGGATCGTTTCCGCCTCCAACCGCCGGGAAGGATACCGCCATAGCAGCCGGTTTGCGCTGTCAATAGCGTGTGCTCTCGGATCCAAGCGGCTTGACTGCCGAAACGTGGCCGACAGCAGGATCAGTCGGTGCATGTGTTTGAGCGACCAACCCGAACGAATGAATTCGGTCGCGAGCCAGTCCAGCAATTCGGGGTGGGAAGGGCGCGCTCCTTGGCGGCCGAAGTCGTTGGCGGTCTCCACCAAACCCAAGCCAAAGTGGCCTTGCCAGATTCGGTTCACCATGACACGAGCGGTCAGAGGATTCAGAGGATTTGAAATCCAGTGCGCCAAGGCCACTCTGCGTGATGGATCTCCAGTTTCCTCTGGGAGCTTCACTCCCCCCAACGCCCGAAGCACGGCGGGCGCGACCGGTTCCCGAGGCTGCTCCGGATCCCCTCGGTGAAGCAAGTAGGTGACGTCCGCCTTCGAAAAAACTCCCGCAAACACCATCCTTTCATCCTGGAGGGCTGAGATCCTGGAATCCAAGTCTTTCCTTGCGGCCAGCAGTTTCGTGGCTTCCCTGGCCTCATTCGGATCAAGCAGGCTGGCTATCGGGATTTCAGGATCCTTCCGCCCCGGCGCATACTCCCGCCGATCAACAGAACTGGCGACAACCCGCCAAACGCCCGCATCGTCGGCAACCTCAATGCGATACTTGACCGGAAGCCGGTCGGCGTACTTCTCCTCGCGATCACGCCCCCAGACGACACGGTCGATCCTGCAAGGTTGCGCGAATTCAAGCGTGATCCAGCCGCGGCCTTCCTCATTCGAAATCCAGCTGCGCGAGTTTCCGTATTGTCCATCGTTGACATGCTCCAACCGGTGGTGGGTCGAATCCGGAATGGTTCCGGAAGCCGAAGCCTTCGTGCCCTCGCTGGCCAGGGCTCTATTTCGAGAATCCAAACCCTCCGTGTAGACCTCCAGCTCGTCGATGCAGGGCGCCAGGGAGGTGCAGGCATCAATGGTGAAGCGAACTTTCTTGGCAACCACCGGCGCGAACCGGTCAATCGTGCGGCGAGGGTTCACGGGAGGTCGCAACAGCGGCCCGGGCGCGGATTGCGCCAGTGGCTCGTAACTCTCCAACTGCCGCTCGACCCTCTTGGCCAATCCCTGCAATCTTTCCGACTCACGCTGGCGCGCCTCAACCTCGGGAGAACGGTTTGGCCGCTCGCCGTAACGAACACCCGCAAAAAATGCTTGGATAGAATAAAAGTCCACTTGGGACACAGGATCGAACTTGTGATCGTGACATCGCGCGCAGCCGATGGTCAGGCCCAAGAAGGCCTGCCCTGTCGAATCGACGATCTCACTGAGCGAATCTTGCCGCGCGAGCCGTTTGGAAGCATCGTCCGCCCCAATTTGACCGGGCAACAAGGCGGCTGCGGTGACGAGGAACCCGGTGGCTGGATCAACGCCAACGACATCCCCCGCGAGTTGATCGAGAATGAATTGGGAATAGGGTGTATCCTCGTTGAGGGCGCGGATCACATAGTCTCTATAAGGCCAGGCGTTCTTGCGCTCGGTGTTCACCTCGAAACCGTCCGTGTCGGCGTAACGCACCACGTCGAGCCAGTGCTGGGCCCATCGCTCACCATAGCGCGGGGACTGGAGCAGCGCCTCCACTCTTCTCTCGAAGGCATCGACGCGGTGGTCACCGAGAAATTCAGCAAGGTCCCGAGACGAGGGCGGAAGTCCGGTGAGAGTGAGCGTGGCGCGGCGCAGCCACGTCCGGCGATCGGCCGCGGGCGCCGGGTGCAGACCACGCCCCTCCAACCCGGCCAGAATGCAACTATCGAGCCCATTGCGCGCCCAAGTGGTGTCGCTCGTCCGAGGCGGCGGGGAAAAGGACGGGAGTTTGAAGGACCAGTGTGGAGCCACCGGTCGCATTTCGGCGACGGATTGCGTGGCCGCGAGCAGCCAGACCACCGCGCCGACGAACCAGCGTCGCACTGCCATGGAACAGACGCTCTTGACGCGCCCAATTGGATCTCGCACAAGGGTCATTCGATCCGACACTTTATCTTGCGCCACTCGGCGGCAATGCGAACTCAAGCATTGAGCGGCTGGCGACGAAACCTGACGATGTTTGAGGGGCATCATAGCCAGATCTTGCCGGGGAGCACCAGAATTCCTTCACAGAATTCCTTCACGAAGTTTGGTCCTTCGCGCCAGGAGAATTCTTTCCAAACCCCTGGATCGGGTATTTAATCGGCTTATGGATCGGGACAAAGTGCGTCTCTCAAGGGAACAATCCTTGTGCCCCTGCAAAAGCCGGGAGATCTATGGCTTGTGTTGCGGCCCGTTTCACTCGGCAAAATCCTTTCCAGAAACGGCCGAGCAACTCATGCGCTCCCGTTACAGCGCGTACTTTTTTAGACTGCTGGATTACTTGGTGGACACGACTCATCCCGACGTCAAGACACCCGCGTTGAGGGAGGAACTCGAACGAACGATCGACTCGGCCAAGTGGATTTTTTTAACCATCTTAAAAACCAGCAAAGGCCAGGCCGGGGACAAAGCGGGAAAGGTGGAATTTGCGGCGGATTTCTATCACGACGGAGAGATCAAAACACTTCGCGCACACTCCCGATTCCGGCGGTTTAAAGGGTTGTGGAAATATGTGGATGACAAAGGATGATGGAGACGCCGCGGCCCCTGACTTTATTTGAACACCCTTGATTGGATTTCCCGCCATGGACTGGATCCATCTTCATCTTGCCCTCAATCACATTCCCGTGCTTGGAACTCCATTCCTGCTCTGCTTTTTGTTGTGGAGTTGGCAAAAGGGGCAATCAGCGACCATCCGATTTTGCGTTGAGATGTTCGCCATGCTCGCGCTGGCGTCGATCGCCATCAAATTCACGGGCGATTTCGCGGCCGAACAGATTCCCCCAAGTCCAGAATTCGAGAAGCGGCTGATAGATCGCCACGAGCAGTCCGCGGATCAAGCGACGACGGGCGTTTTCGTCATGGGCGTCGCCGCGGTGGTGTCTCTTTTGTTGTCTCGAGGCGGGCGGCCGCTGCCGAAATGGTCGCTCCCCCTGATCGCGGCGCTGGCTCTCGCCACGTGCTTGTTGATGGCACGGACGGCGCAGCTTGGCGGCCATATCAGGCACCCTGAAATCCGCCCTTCCAACCCCGTTTTGGACCAAAACAACCGTTGAGTCTGGCAGCGACTGCTGAAAAGCCAGGGGCTCAACGCGGCGTGCCCAATTCCGAAAGATAACGAACTAAATCCACGAACTCCTCGTTTGTTAACACATCCACCAACCCCTCCGGCATCACCGAGCCGTTATCCCGGCGTTCTGAAATCCTGTCGCGCCTCACCCGGACCTCTTTCTTCTGGAGGACGTCGCGAAAAACGAGTTCCTCACGATTCTCTCGAACAAAATAGCCCTGGTATTCCTCGCCGTCCCTGGTCGACACGGAGATCGAGGCGTAACCTTCTTTGATTTCCTTCTGGGGTTCGAGAATCGCGCCGACGATAAAATCGATTGGTTGGGCTGTTCCCAACGCGCTGAGATTGGGCCCCAAATCGCCACCCGTGCCTTGTATGGCATGGCAGGCGACACAACCCAGATCCTCCCGGCGGAAGATACGCTCGCCGCGAAGCGCGTTGCCTTGGGTCTGGACGGCGGAAACAAACGCGGCCATGGCTGGGGCGGATAGAGCTTTGCCCTCGCGAAGGAGGCCAGCGGCATCGCTGAATAAGCGATACAAAGCCGCGTCGCGCTGCCCTCCGGCGCTCATCAGACGCATCCCCACCAACCCGGAGGCCTTCGAAGGCTTCAATGTGCTGAACGCCTTGGCGAGCGCCCCTGCCCCACCCTGGCGGGTCAATATCGCAGGCAACAACATCTCGGCGCCCGCGCCGCCCGCGTCACTGGACATGATATCGGCCGCGATGCTGGCGGCACGCGGCAGATCAAGACTCGCGAGCCCGACCGCCGCGGCGACACGCACGCCCTCGGCACGCGACCGCTCGGCGAGTGATTCCAACAACTGCGGCGCGCCCGCCCCTCCCAAGGTGGCAATCGCGGAGGCCGCGGCCACGCGCAGCGACGGATTCAGGGTGCGGGAAGCGACTGCGATCATCTCCTCTGCGGTCAGGACGGGAGTTCTCCATTGTATGGCCAACCGCAGCAAAGCGGTTGTCATATCATCGGTTCGACGTGCGGCTTTGAGCTTCGCAAAATGGGCGGCGAGATCTCCAAAGGGGCGCACGCTTCGGACGCGGGCCGACTGCGCCAGCGCCTCCAACACACGGGCATGGCCCGGAGCATCGTGGGCGCCGCCGTTCGTGAACGTCTCCGGATCGAGCAATTTCGCGAGATCGCTGGGATCGCCCACCTCCGCCAACAAAACACGAAATATTTCCCGCTGCTCCTGGGTGGCATCGGCGGCATGAGCCCGCGAGCGCAGCACGCTGAGAGTGTCGGAAGTTCCATCGGCGCGCACCAAAAGACCAAGGCGGGCAGGCTTGTTCTCGAGATCCAAGCGGCCCGCCTTGAGCGCACCGAGCCAGTGGGGCTTGAGCGAGTGAACCGCCTGGTTCAGCGCATACGAAAGGAATTTGTCGGTGGGGTGATCGGCGGCTATTGCCGCCACCTCCATGGACTTGTGATTGAAGACGTAAGTGCATGCCACCACCGCTTGGAGGCGGACCCGCGGATGGCCGTCCGATGCCAGGGGGCGAAGATAGCCAAGCGGATCGGTCAACCGCCCAGCGAGAGCACCGACCACGCTTGCGGCGTAGGCGCGCGCGCCAGGTTCTTTTGCACGGCAAAGCCGAGCCAAGAGATCCGGCGCGGGCGTCTCGTGACTGAGATAGACCCCGAGTGCTTCAACCAACTCATGCTCGCTCCGCAGCGGATCAACCGTCCATCGGTCGAGTTCCTCAATCACGGGTCCGGTCGGACGGTCAGCCAGCACACGCTTGGCAAACCGGCGCGTCCAACTATCGGGAGATCGAAGAAAGTGGAGCAAGGAAAGGATGGGCGCCCCGTCGAGCTGGGGCGGCTGGGTCAAGGGGCGGCCCTTCGCGGTCACGCGCCAAATGCGGCCGCGGGTTTTGTCGCGATCCGGATGCCTGAAGCTGGCCTGGTAATGGCCAATGATCGGATTGCACCAGTCACAAAGATAAAGAGCGCCGTCCGGTCCGAACTTCGCGTCCACCGGGCGAAAGCTCCGGCTGGTGGATTTGATCAAAGGCGGGAGATCTTCGAGGGCGAATCCGGCGCCGTCGTCGCTGAGTTTCAAGGCCCACACGGCGTTGTTGATATAGCCTCCAAGGATCACGACCCCCTGCCAGGCGTTTGGAAAATGGGCGGTGCCCACAATCTCACCTCCGCTCGATTTGCGTCCGTTCCCGTTCTTCCAAATGAGAGGAGGAGCGTCCGGCCGATAGTTGGCCACGAGTCCAGGAACGGGATAGATAGAGGAGCTGTTGTTGCCGGCGATGACGAGTGGCTCCCCCCAATGCGTGAACACATAACCCCAAGGATTCTGGGGTTCATAAGCAGATCCGTAGAACCCATCGAGCCGGGACAGCCGGGGCCGGAGCCGCCACAAACCGGCCTGATTCATTCGCGCCACTCCCCAAGGAGTCTCCACGTTGGAAAAGGTGTGGAGACCCTGGCACATCCACAGTTCGCCTCCAGGTCCCCAGCGAAAAGAGTTGATGTTTTGATGATTGTCGCCTGTGCCGAAGCCCCTCAACACGACGCGGCGCCGATCCGCTTTGCCATCCCCATCCGTATCCGTCAGATGAAGCAACTCGGTCCCGTGCCCCACGTAAACGCCTCCATGCCCGAGCTCGAGCCCAGTCGGGATCACCAAACCGTCGGCGAACACCGTCGTCTTGTCCGATCGCCCATCGCCGTTCGTATCCTCCAGGACAAGCACTTTGTCGTTTGGAATCTGACCCGGCTCAATCTGCGGATAAACGGTGCTTCCGATCACCCAAAGCCGGCCGCGCTCGTCGAATCGAATCTGGATCGGCTTGACGACACCCTCCTTCTCGGAAGCAAACAGGCTGACTTCAAAACCGTCCGCAACTTGGAAACTGGCCAACTCGGCCTCTGGGCTGTCCGCATCCGCTGCGAAGACGGTGGGAGCGCAGGCCATCAAGAGGACAAGGGTAAATCGGATCATGGAAGTGCTGTGTTGGAGGCGGCTTCTTCGAGGCGAGCCTCGGCGCTGTGGATCAGAGGCACGAATTTTTCCATCTCTATCGGAAACCACCGAACCTTTGGATTGACGTGATCACGGCTGCTCGGCTGGCTGACACGATCCCCGCCCAAGAACGCCCAGTTATGCGGACGCCAATAGTGCAGCCAAAGCCTATTTTTCTCCAGCACCGCCAGTCGCAATCTTTCCATCGCGGGATCGGACCACGCGCCGTCTTGCGAAGGATCCCCCGCGAGACGGGCGATGCGGCCGTAGCCCGCTTGATCCATAAAGGCCCGCGCCACAAGACCGTGTCCGCGCGGACTCAGCTGGAGGCCGTTCTCGGTGAGCCTGAGCGCCACGCCACTGCCTCCACCCAATTCGGCAAACACATCGAGCAGAGGCAACGACTTCTTGTTCGCGAGCGCCCGGATGGCCTCGACAAACGCGGCGAGGTCGCCATTCCGGGAAGCCAAATTTGGAAGGAGTTCGCCGGAATTCTCGAATGGAGGCGGCGTGACGATCGCCAGCCTCCTGGTTCGTTTCGAGAAGGCCTCGATCATCGACTCGTATGCTGAGGCAAATCGGGGCAATACTTCGAGGCCTTCCAGGGCTTCAGCCCGGCCGAACTGCAACACTATGACCGTGGCTCCCGCCTTCTCCATGTGCGCCGCCAGCGGGGGAAAATTCACATCCCGCGGTTGGACAAACACCGTATCCCCTTCCCAGCCGAAATTGCGATAGCGGATGCCCAGTCCACAATATTGGGCGGCGAGCAGAGATTCCACGTGTCCCGAGTGCAGGGCGGCGGCAACATCCGTGCCGCCCACGAATGCCACCACATCGCCGCGCTCGAGCTGAAAACGCCGTTCTGCGAAGCCACGCTGCAACTCTGGCGCCGTTTCCGCCGCCGCCATTTGAATGACCGCCAACGCGGTCCAAAAAACGGCGAGAGCCATCAATCCAGGGTTCATGATGCAACGCTAGAGAAACTTCCAAAGTTTGTCACCTTCGCAAGCATCCGGTGGACATGGGGCCATCCTCCTGAAGTTCAGCGGGATTGAGCTCAATTCCACAGACGATTCGTGGATGCACCGTCATTATCCTTAAAACGGCAGTGGCCCAAAGCGAAGCTTCGCAAGATCCACAAGGGATATGCCTCCCTCTTCGTCAAGCCTGTCTCATCCGGGCTTTTGCAAATCTCCACGAGGTTCAATCTCCGTTTTAAGGATTATTTTAGTAGTCTGTTTGGACGATGCGAATCCCGGCACCACTTGATAAAAGAGAGGTGTTCAAGGTCTCTTGAACAAAGGAGGTGGGTAGGCGCGTGGCGCCCGGAAACAATTGAGGATGGCGGCCACGCGCCTTTTTTCCTAAATTCTGCGGCGAGATGGCGGCACGGTGGTTCGACGTGAAGCTGGGCGTTGCCGTCAGGTCGCATTGGCATTCGCGATATGAGCCAACCAAGAGCAGCTCTGGAACAGATGGTCCTGGCTGCGCATCGCCGGAACGGCGGCACCCGGTCGTCATTGGATTTCAACGCCCCTTTGTTGAGTACGGAGTTGGGATTTGATTCTCTGGATTTAGCGGAGATTATGGCCCAAGTGGAACGTGTCTTCGGCGTGTCCCCTTTCGATCAAACGCAGCCACCCCGCGTTTGGAGCGGCGTTGCCAAACTCGCCGAGGCCGGCGAAGGGTTCGATTCAATGCCATGATCCCTTCGGAAATTCTTATGCGCGGAACGGAACCCTTCGAGACATTACGCGGGAAATTCGAGGAACTCGAAGCGGGACGGTCCGTGGCGTTGGGAAGACAGGCCACTCCCCCATCCGATTTGGACGGCTCTGGGCCCTGGATCGGAATGGAATCGTCAGGCACAATCGGACGGCCGCGCCTCGTGTGGTGGCCGTGGCGCGATTTCAAGGGGAGCATTCCGACTTCCTCCTCGAGGATCGGCTGGGTTTTGGCCACTGGATTCCAGCCCGATTCGTAAGGAGGAGCTCAAGTGGCGGTTCAATGGCGTCTGAGCGAGGGATTGGCAGATTCGGGGCGGGACGCCGTGGAGCGGAGAACTTCGCTCAGGCGGCTGGGAACAGTCGACGATATCCTGGGATCGATCACTTTTCTGCTGTCTGACCAGGCCGCCTTCGTGACGGGAGCGGAGCTCGTCGTGGATGGAGGGATGGTGTAGAAGTGGGAAGCGCGGCTGTGGGGGAAGAACGACTTGCGCCATGTTTGTGCATCTTGACCTTTCTCCTTTCCACGGGAACAGTCGAGTGGTGTGATGCCCGTGTGGATCAAGAATTTACCGTGCCGCTTGAATTCGCTCCCGGCAAATGCTTTCCGGAGAAGGCTCTTCGTCG
>SXGS01572988.1_pt1 | contig 26010 bp, 25 predicted proteins | sample 3174681 | NCBI WGS metagenome assembly SXGS01 (sample SAMN11356861, study PRJNA531348) | freshwater metagenome | isolation source: freshwater sample F1-80 | place: China: Fuxian Lake, Yuxi | collected 2017-12-25 | reverse complement strand
TTTGGAAACTTGGATTCTGCGATGCCGGTAGAAAAACTGGGACCTGCGATTTCGGGGCCGACGCCCAACTATCCGTTTTTTGCTAAGTTGGCGAGAATTATCAACTCAGGCCAAGCGCGATCGATCGTGGTCTCAGGCAATGTCAACGATTTGTTCTTCGATGGCAAGACTTATGTGCCGCTGGTTCCATTTCTATTGTCCAAGTCAAAAGTCTCAGGCCTAATTCAGGTCGTGTACGAATTGAATGGACCGGTTCGATTGAGCGACGAAGATCGCACGAAGCTGCGCGAAGCGTGGGCTGCATGGAAGTCGGGCGTCGCCGTGGGCAGCTTGCCCATCAAGGACATGACGGGCGAAAGTTCCAAGATCGAGTTGCGGCGAAAGGAATTCGATCAATACATGCGGGATGCGATCGGTAATTCGACCCAAGCACTGGAGTTCTTGAGGCAATTGACGATCTGCTCGCGCACTTCGCTGCAGGAGAACTTGTTGATCTTCATCGAGGCGGCGGACTTGTTTGTCCCGGCTGGAGATGGTGACGTAGCTCGCATGAATGACGCGCAACTGCGGCGCATCGCGGTCATTACAGATTGGTTTGGCGATCCAGCATTCTTCGCCGGGCGGGACACGGTTTGCCTGCTGGCGGAGTCGCGCAGCCTGATCCACCCGCGCATTTCGAGATTGCCGCAGGTCTTGTCCGTCGACGTACCAGCACCGGATACTGACGCGCGAAGGCATTTTGCTCAATGGCACGCCAACCAGCCTGCACCTGCGACGATTCCCGTCGCGGAGTCGGTACCAGTTTCCACCGATGTTCCGGACGGAGGCAAGTCCAATACCGACATGTTGGCGGAGGCCACCGCCGGCTTGAGCATGCACGCGCTGCGGCAGTTATTGCTGGGTGCCGACTACAGCCGCAAGCAAGTCGATCGAGCGGACGTCGCGCTGCAAGTCGAGCAGTTTATTCAGGCGCAATTGGGCGAAGATGTGGTTGAGTTCAAGAAACCCACACACACGTTAAAGGATGTGATCGGATTCACCAAGTTGAAGCAATTTCTTGCCGACTATATGATTCCCCGCCTGCACTTGCCGGGTGATCGCGCGCTGCCGGGCGCCGCAGTGGCTGGACCAATCGGTGGCGGCAAGACGTTTATATTCGAAGCGGTCGCGTCCGAGATCGACATGCCCGTATTGGTGCTTAAGAGCATTCGCAGTCAGTGGTTTGGGCAAACGGACGTGATCTTTGAGCGACTGCGGCGCGTTCTCGAAGCGCTTGAGAAAGTCGTCATTTTTGTTGACGAAGCGGACACGCAGTTCGGAGGTGTGGGTGAAGGCACGCACGAAACGGAACGTCGCCTGACGGGAAAAATCCAGGGCATGATGAGCGACCCGGTGCTGCGTGGAAAAGTGATTTGGTTATTGATGACGGCGCGAATTCATTTGCTGTCCCCGGATATTCGCAGACCCGGACGCGTCGGTGATCTGATCATCCCGGTGCTAGACCCCGAGGGTCAAGACCGCATTGACTTTATCAAATGGTTGCTCAAGCCGGCCGGTGAAGTCGGTGCCAATTTAGTCGATTGGCTAGACAAACAGGGGCTGCCTGCGGAGTTTTCGTCAGCCGGCTTTGCGGCCCTGCGCAGCCAGATCAAAGCTATTCCTCCGCGATCAGAATCCGAATTGAAAGAGTCCGTGCGCGACTTCATTCAGCCGGCTATCCAGTTGACGCGCCGTTACCAGACACTGCAAGCTTTGGTGAACTGTACCCGCAGAAGTTTGTTGCCCGACCCAAACGTTACCGATCAACAGCGCGCCCAATGGGAAAAGGAAATTGGCCTCCTGGAAGCACAGGGAATTCGCTAGCACAGCAACTAAGCTAATTTTCCGTTATATTTCAATGTTCGCTTCAGCGAAATTGTCGTGGTTTGCGGAGCAAGGCACGACAATCTGAATAATTGTACGCTTCTGAAGAACGGGTGAACAAAGTTGGCCAGCGGCATACGTGCGTTTTACTGGCTAGCCAAAGAATATTCATGAGGAAATTGAAAATGCGATTCGCGACTGTTTTAGTCTCGGCGGTATGTTTCCAGCTTTGGATTTCGGCTCCGACGTTGGCCCAGCAGAGTTTTGCGGAGCTTGTCGGAAATGTCGTCGTCCGTCCGGTGGCAGTCGAAAAATCGGTTACCGTGCCGTACATAACCTGGGGCGGTGACGTAGCCACATTTTTGGCCAACGGCGACTTGAAAACGCAAGCCAACTCGCTGTACCAGTCCTCCGGAGTTAATATTCAGTTAGTAGCAGGCGATGATTTTGTTGGGCAGGTCAAGAATTACCTCGCAGGTAAATCACCCTTGCTGCGCGGTACTGTGCACATGCTCGGCCAAGCTAGCGAAGTCCTGGGAGCGGACACGCGGACCAAGCCTGTTATTCTCATGCAACTTTCGTGGAGCGCCGGTGACCACATCGTGGCTCGCAAGGGTCTGCGCAATTTGAATCAACTCAAGGGAAAAAAGATTGCGTGCCAACAGGGAGGGCCGCACGTTGGGTTGTTGTACGATTCGCTGTCCGCAGCCCAATTGTCCATCAAAGATGTGGAAATCTTATGGACCAAAGACCTTACCGGACCTGCCGGCGCGGCAGAAATGTTCCGCAAAGATAACTCTGTCGATGCCTGTTGTGTGATCACGCCCGATATGCTTGGATTGACCGGCGGTTTTGACTCGACTGGTACCGGTGCCGAAGGGACTGTGGATGGGGCGCATGTAATCAACAGCACTCAGCAGATGAGTCGTTCGATTGCGGACGTCTACGCAGTGCGACACGACTGGTATCAAGCCAACAAGGAATGGTGCAAGAAATTCGTCGCAGGCTACTTGCGCGCGACGACGCAAATCGTGGCCATGCGAAAAGAATTCGAAGATAGCAAACGGATGAGCCAGCCGTATCGGCAGATACTCAGCCTCAGCCAAAAGATCTTTGGAGCCGAGGTGCTGCCTACTTTGGAGGTGGATGCCCACGGCCTGTTGCTGGATTGTACCTTCGTGGGCCTACCCGGCCAGATCGCTTTTTTTAAGGACTCGGGGAACTTGAGCGGCTTTGCCGCCAAGACCAAAGAGGCTCTCGACCTGGCAACCGGTTGGGGATACGCCAAGACGCGAATGGGGTTTGAGCCGACCGACTTCGATTATCAAGAGCTTGCCAAGTTGGCTGGCGTGGAATACGTGGTTCCCAAACGAACCGAACGATTTGAGGAAGCGCCCGAGTCCACTGAATCGTTCTTTGGTGAAAACCTCGACTCCAATACGATTGTCAGCTTTACGATCAACTTCGAACCCAACCAACAGGAATTTTCTGCCGACCGATATGGGTCTGAATTTACTCGGGCTTTGAAAGCTGCATCGACGTTTGGCAACGCGAGAGTCGTTATCCGCGGCCATTCCGATCCCACCAAGACGCTGTTGGACTTGATCAAATCTGGCATCAGCAAAGGACTCATCCGGCAATCTGGGACCGCTGGAAATTATCGCTATTTCTACAAAGGCCAACCGCTCGATCTGAACAATATCAAAGAAGTCTCCAAACTGGTCGAGTCGGGCGCTTTTGCAGGTGGTAATCCCGATCCGGGAGTGACGATGCAAGCAGCGATGAATTTGTCGAAAGCTCGTGCCGATCAAGTAAAGGACGCGGTTGTCGCCTTCGCCAAACAGCTCGGCGCGAATGTAGACCTCTCGCAAATCACGCCCGTCGGGGCTGGAGTCGTCGAACCGGTCATCGCCAAGCCAAAGTCGCTGGATGAAGCCAAAGAAAACATGCGCGTCGAATTTCGTATCGTCAAAGTCGACGCGGAAACGATTGCTCCGACGGATTTCAATTTCTAGCGCAATGTCCCAGCTAGAGTATGGATGGTTGCAGAAGCCGTCAACGGCTTTCGTGCCGCGATGATCAACTTCGCGATACCGAAAATACTCCATCGAAGCCTTGAGGGCGCCCGCTACCTCAAACTCTAGCTTGACATTGCACTCGTTAAATCGCGCCAACATTCCTTTGAAATTAAGGATCAGCGGACTCCCAATGATACAACGATTTGCGCCGATACAACGTTTCGCCTTGTGGTTGGCTTGTCTGATTGGTTCGATGACCGGTTCACTGGTGAACTTGCACGCCGATCAGCACGTAGTTGTGGTGCTGGACGATTCAGGCTCCATGAAAGAATCCATGCGTACGCCCAAGGGTCGTGTTCGACGTATCGACGCTGCCAAACGCGCGCTTGAGCAAGTACTCAACAACCTCACTCCTAACACACAAATCGGTGTATTGGCACTCAATACGCAAGTGCGAGGTTCGAACTGGATTGTGCCACTGGGATCGGCTGACCCCAGTCGCTGGCGCGACAGCCTGTCGAAAATCAATGCCGTCGGTGGAACATTGCTGGGCGAGAATATTCGGCAAGGGGCGGATGAACTGCTCAAGCAACGCGCAGTCCATCGTTATGGAACATATCGTTTGCTGGTCGTGACCGACGGCGAAGCCAACGATGGGCAAGTGCTGTCTGCAGTCTTGCCCGATGTGCTGTCGCGCGGATTGTTGCTGGACGTGATTGGAGTGGACATGGCCTCCGATCATTCATTGGCTGCTCGAGCGCATTCGTACCGACGGGCCGATGACGAAGCCTCACTTGCGCAGGCGATCGCTGATGTGTTTGCAGAAACGTCCAGCACAGGGCAAAATTCTGACGCCGATTTTGATATGCTTTCTGCGTTGCCGGAGGAGTTCGCGGTCGAGGGTCTGAAAGCACTGGCTCAATCTACCAGCAACGAACCGATCGGCCAGGGTGAAACGCAGCCGAGTGAACCAGGCAGTTCTCCGGTCAACACTCCCGTTAGCCCAGCCAGTGACTCAATCGGGTCTATCTTGCTGAGTTTAGCGTGTTGCTTGGGGCTGTTCATGATATTAATCTTCCTGCTGTTCCTGTTGGCGATCGTCGTCTTTGGTCGCCACAGGATTAAAAGGTAAGATAATGCACAGCACAATTGGTCACAATTATTGAATACTGGCCCGTTTGTCGCTTTACCGAATTCGTGTCGATGGACGAACGAATCGCGGCTACAATCGGAGGCACCAGATTGAGTGCTGTCGTTTCCGCAAAACTTAGTTGAGAAGTTCCCGTGAGTAAGGCAAAGTTCGCACTTGCTGCGTTTGTATGGTTGATCATCCTGGCCGTCGGCGCGATGCTGTATCGGCTGTGGTGGGTGCCTGCCAAGGATCAACAGCAGCGACAAGCGGAAGCTGAAGTCGTTGCGCAAACGAGCGGCACTTCCAATTACAAACACCATGTGAAACTCGGGCTGGACGGTTTTTCGGGTTATGCGATTTTGCGCAGCGACGAGATGGCCAGTCAACTGCGCGCGCATGGAATAAAACTGGAAACCGTTGACGATGGAGCCGACTACGGCAAACGTCTAGCAGGCTTGGCTGATGGCAGTCTGCATTTGGCCGCATTTCCTATCGACGCACTACTGAAGGCTAGCCAAGCGAAAAATGCGTTACCCGCAACGATTATTGCCATCATCGACGAAACGCGAGGTGCCGATGCGCTGGTTGCCTATCGTGCTAAGTTTCCCAACATAGATTCGCTGAATTCGACAGACACCAAGTTCGTGTTGGTCGGCGACTCACCCAGTGAAACTTTGCTGCGCGTCTTGATGCATGACTTCAAATTGGAGCAAGTGAAGACGTCAAGCATCGTTTCAGTCAAGGATTCCGCGAGCGTGCTAGCGCGATATCGAGCCGCCGCACCCGCTGGCAACGAAGTGTTCGTCACTTGGGAGCCGATCGTCAGTCAATTATTAGAGAATGACCAAATGCACGTTCTGGTCGACAGTTCCCGTCAAAGTGGCTACATCGTCGATGCGCTGGTTGCCAGTCGGGACTTTCTAGTTAAGAACGAAACCGTGGTACGCCAAATCGTGGAAGCCTATTTCCGCGCGCTGCACGCTTACAACGATCCGCAACGATTGGAGGAACTTGTCATCCGCGATGCTCAAGCAGCGAGCGCTCCGGTAACAGCAGTGCAGGCCAAGCGATTGGTCAACGGAATTGCTTGGAAAAACACTCAGGAAAATCTCGCTCATTTTGGCTTGCGAACCGCAAACGTTTCGCACGTCGAGGACATGATCGACCGCATCAAACGCGTCCTGACCGATACAGGCGGACTGTCTGCTGATCCCACGGGAGGCGATTCGAAGCGTCTGTTTTTTGAAGCTATTCTACGTGAAATTCAAGCTTCTGGATTTCACCCGGGCATCCAGCCCGAGGAGATTCGTCAGGCAGCCAGTTTGGTCGAGCTAACAGACGAACATTGGAAAAAACTGGAGCCGGTTGGCACCATTTCGGTACCACCACTGGTTTTTGCGCGAGGCCAAGCCACATTATCCGAAGCCAGTCATAGTATCTTGGACGAGCTGGCCGAAAAGCTATCGAGTTGGCCACAGTATTATGTCTTAGTAAGAGCGAATGTGGGCTCGCGAGGTGACATGAGCATCAATCGTCGTATTGCGGATCAAAGAGTTCAATCGGTGTTGCAGTATCTCCAGTCAAAGGGCGTTCCGGTCGCGAAATTGAAAAGCGTGCCCGGGGAGATCCTCGACAATATGTCAGTGTCTTTCGTGTTCGGCCAGTTGCCATACTAATTCAAGATGCGACATTGCAGTCGAGTTGTGTTTGCAGCGGAGTCCGTCAAGGATTTCTTCATTCCAATCAGAAAATCGGGAACCGCTGAACAATGAACTCGTTGGCAGTGCTTTTGTGACCTGAACGACGTAGGTTCGCAGCGCGAACAACCGCCATCCGTCGCTGCAATGAAATTGATTTTCAGTTGGTCAGGCGATTTTCAGTTCACCCCAAAGATTCGGATCTTCGGTAACCGGCAGGGGTGGCGCCAAACCCATGGACTGCCATCCTAGTTCGCGATCGATCACGGCGTAATAAAATCCGACAACGGGAAAATCGTTGACATCCAATCCGTTCAGCGCAGCATAGTGGATGGCACACTGAAGATCGTAACCGTCTCTGCGCAACTTGGAGCGCGTAGCCAACCACTTTTCTGGCGGTGGAGGTGAATTCTCGCGAGCACGATTGATCGGAGCCCAACCCGCGAAGGGCATATCACCCTTGGGGCCGCGTCCCATGGGGCAAAAAACATAGCGATGGCAAAATCGCGTCGCTCGATGAACGTTGCGCGACATGCGGGTATCGATCCATAGGTGCAATCCGTCGCTGTCTTCTAAGCGCGACTCACGGCACCAGGGAAATTGCAGTTTCCTGTCGACTTTCAACTGAAAAAAGAGAGCATCCTGGCCGGCCGCCACACGCAATTCGGCGAACTGCTTTTGACTGCCGATCTCGACTCCAGTATCGGGCAAAATTGCCGCTTCCGGCAACTGCCATAATCGATCGGAGAATTGCGAATTCACTTTTTCGGCATGCAAGCGAATTCGAAACAAGATGGCTGGATCGATCAACTTGTTGGACATCACCAATTCGGACATATATCGCATCCAGCATCTTGGAAGTCACCGCGCACAACGATCTCCAGTCGAGCAGTTATCTGCCGGACGCGATTATAGTCTCCGGATCGTAATTTTGGGACGCTGACGTTACCATGGTTGCGTTATCGCTACTGAATTGTTCGTAATAATTCTCAACACGTGCACACGATGATAGTTGTCGATTGAAGGAATACTCTAACGTGCCCCAAAGAATCCATGGCGTTTTGCCCATCCTGCACACGCCGTTTGATGCAGCAGATCGTATCGATCTTGACACTCTAAAGAAAGAAATTGACTGGGCGTTCGAGCAAGGGGCGGATGGGATCGGAACTGGCATGGTCTCCGAAATCCTACGGCTGACCACTGACGAGCGAGCGTCTCTCCCAGCGCAGTTGGTGGAAATGGCGGCTGGTCGCGGAGCGGTTTTTATGGCAGTAGGGGCGGAGAGCACCAAGCAGGCGCTGGCCTACGCGATGCTCTCCGAGCGCGCGGGATGTGACGCGGTCATGTGCGTCCCGCCGTTGACGACTCGCTTGACCGAAGCCGCACTAGTCGACCACTTTCGTGCCGTGGCGGAAGGCATCGATATTCCACTGATCGTGCAAGACGCGTCCAGCTACGTTGGGCAAGCAATCCCGATCGATGTATACCTTAAACTACTTTCCAAATACGGCCCCGAAAAAATCCTGTTCAAGCCCGAAGCGCCACCCAATGGCCCGAATATTTCCGCGCTGCGCGATGCCAGCGATCGCCGAGCTCAAATATTCGAAGGTTCCGGTGGCGTATATGCTATCGACAGTTTTCGCCGCGGTGTTCAAGGAACCATGCCCGGTGTGGACGTCCTGGATGGCGTCGCTCAGCTATGGCGTGCCATGGAGCGAGGTGACGAGCCAACCGCCTATCGAATTTACTTTCCGGTTTGTGGCATCGTCACTTTGCAATTGCAAGCTGGCCTGGATGGATTCCTGGCCATCGAAAAGTACTTGATGGTCAAACGTGGCCTATTCCCATCGTCGCGGCGCAGAGTACCGTATTGGTGGACCTTGGACGAAGAAACTACTGCCGAGCTCGATCGACTTTTCGCACTCCTACAACTAGCGTTAGTGACGAATGGAAATGGTAAATAGCTAATGGCAAAAGAGGACATGTACAACGGAAACCCACGCTTACGCATTTACCATTTGCAATCTGCATTTTCCGTTTGCAATCCAGCATTCATAGTTCACCACTCACGTTCGGCGAGCAAGAATGGATAGATCGATACCATTCAGTTCGTCTGCGGTTTTGAAGATCCGAACGAATGTGCCAGATGCCAATGTTTGAAGCTTGTCGCGCCGTTTTCCTTCGATTGTGTGATCGGGAATCTCGCGAATGAGTATTCCCGCCACTTGCTTGGGAAATCGTTTCGCGAGAATCCGATAGATTTCGGGATCGCGTTCTCCGCTGTCGCCGACCAGGATAAAGCAGCGCTGCGGATACTGGATCATCAAGCCAGCAATTATGCCGGCTTTGCCCTTGCGGCGAATCGGTCGCCACCGTTTGAACATTTCATCGCGAATACGAAAATATCGCAAGTGCATACTTCCAGCAGGGAAATCACCGGTCTGGCACAATTCCGATAGCGGCTCGAACAACTCCCACGGACTGCTCGAAACGTAGTGGAACTCGGCCCCCTGTTTTTTCCAGTTTTGATACAACTGTGCCATCCCTCCCACCGCTTCGAACGGACGCAAAAACGTGTTGGTTAACATGCGCTGGCGACACGTCGAATCTGTGTACTTGATCGTATCATCAATATCGCTGACAACGCTGATGCCGATCGGTTCGATGGGGCGAATCGAACTGGTGCAATGTCCCTGGTCCTGGCTGTGAGCGTTCGAGCGAATCAAGCGAACTGGAATGCTGCGGTCGGCGATTGGATTCTCGCCCAAGACAGTATTGAGCCAAGCACCGGTGACTTTGATCGACGCTACAAACGAACCGTTGCGACGCGTGCGCCTACGCAATCGAAAATCTTTGCCGCCGATATTCAGCACAATTCGCTTACCACGCACGGGTCGGGCGAGAAATCCACCGATCCGCTGGCGAAAAGTTTCGCTGGCCAACTCTTCTGGTGACGCCTTCATGGCTTTCTTGAGTCCGCGCAACAGCAACCGCTTCGATAGCGGTACTTTGGCCTCCCGAAATACTCTGCCATGTATTTGCAGTTTCCAAAGATCTCGGCGCGCATCGTAGACCCCCAGCGACGGAAACAGCCTCGCATGATCCGATTCTGAAAGGTCCGCCTCGGCAGGAGATTTTCGTGATCTCATTCAACTCACCAGCACTTGTTCGTCGCCGTTCTTCGTGTTGGTCCTACGCAGTTTTGTTTTAGTACCTAACAATCCAGCCGATGCCAGGTCCGTGGCGAACAGCCCAGTATGTTACCCTGTGGAGTGTTGTATTGCGAACGGAGAATGGTGAATGGCGAACAGTTTTAGCACACTTTTTGATGCTACCTCTTGCTGTTCGCGATGCGCAATTTACTGTGGCACCATGGGCATGACTCCTTCGGTCATCCAGCAACCTTGGTAAGGAGATTGCTCCTGCTGGCGCAACATGAATTGAAATACCAAGTGGTTTCCTTCCTGGTCGATTGTCATAACCGGTACCGCCGCACGCTGGTTAAAATACTCAGTCGGGCCAAGCTCAAATTTCTCGCTGTTTGCCAAGCGATCAAACGGTGCCGTCGCGACCATGCTCGCAAAGCGTTCAATCGGTCCGGTCAATTGACGATTCTCCGGCGATGCAAACTCGAAACAGATTTTCACTTTGTCGGGTTCGGTGACCGAGTCTCGCAAACTCTGAACTTGTGCCCACACTACCTGCCGCGGTGTCAGCTCGGGTGATGGCGCCTTCGATGAATGCGGAACATTCCCAGCGTCGACTTGTGCTGCACGGTCGACGGTGTCAAGCTGAACTCGAATAACAATAAACACGACGAAGATTGCGACCGCGACGCTCCACAATGTAACTCGCCTCCATGTAGTTCGTCGAATTCCGCTGTCGAGTTGCGTCATCATTAGATAAGTGCCGGAGTTGATAATAATTCAGTTTGCGTGTCAACGCGATTCGGTCTGCGAGCCAGCGTCGTTGTTGTGCTCAAGTGTCGATTCGCGGAACGAATCACGACTATCGCCTGGTCGCAGGCATTTACTTGCGCGAGTGAATTGTACTTTACTAGCTTAAGAGTGTGAACTTCGATCGGTCGTGCACTCGGGCTGCATGGACCAGTTATCATCCCGGTGGGTTAAACATCGTACTGGGCGACGGGTCCGTAAGATTTCTCGATCAGACCATCGATAGTCACACAGGGTATCGAGACTGCGCTGCAACCATGTACTCTCAATTACTATTGGACGTGCATGCGGGAAGAGTTAACCGAGTGTATCAAAATCTGTTCCTCCGCAACGACGGCAAAGTTGTCGCCGAATACTAATGTTCCGATCGTTAATTGACCGCGCTAAGAAATCCGATGAATCCGAAAAGGCTAGAGGAGAGTGGCAACGTGAGTGATTCGAGACTGCGGCTGCTGCTAGGTCACGTTCGCGCGGGTTTGGTTCTGGCGATGATTGTGGCTGGGATGGGTTGTTCACGCGTGGATCGCTGGGATCTTTCGGGAAATGTTACCTATGGCGGTGTGCCCGTGAACGAAGGACACATCACGTTTGATGCGGAAATAGGCAGCGGTGGCGGCTTCGCCCGCATTGCTAAAGGCAAGTACGATACACGAATCGAAGGACGCAATCATCCAGGCGGACCTCATCGAGTCACCGTAGTTGGCTACAAGGGTTTGAAGAATCCGAAAAATCCTGATTCGGATGTTTTGCCACTGTTTCCGGCATACGAAGTTGAGGTCGAACTTCCCAAACAAAACTCCACGATGGACTTTGATGTTCCCGCGGATTGGTCAGCGGGCGCGAAAAAGGCCTCAGCTAAGAAGTAACGAGGGAGACAAGAAGAGTGCCTGCGATATCTTTCTTGGTTAACGGCGAATCGCGCACAGCGGTGACGGATGAACAGCGACCGCTACTGGATGTCCTGCGCGAAGACTTTGCAATGACCGGTACGAAATTCGGTTGCGGCGAAGGAGAATGTGGTGCTTGAACAGTCTTGGTCAACGGACGCCCGACTCGGTCTTGCATAACGCCCGTGGGACACGTTGCGGCGGCTCGTATCGAAACGATCGAGGGACTCGCGCAAGGCAACCAATTGCATCCCGTTCAGCCAGCCTTCATCGACCAACAGGCCATGCAATGTGGATACTGTGTTCCTGGACACATTCTCACAGCCGTGGCCATGGTTCGCGACAACCCCAAAGCCTCGCGCGAGGAAATCGTCAGCGCGATGAGCCAGCATATTTGTCGTTGCTGCAATTACAAAAATATCTTGGCGGCAGTCGAGCAGTGCATTTCGTAATCGATTTGAGCTGGCGCAAAGTAATTTGTCCTGGGAATGAGTTTCGACTGTAGTTTTTGCTTGGAGTAAATCTATGCGCGACGAAATCTTGGACTCAGTTGAACCCATCGATATCGAAGCCGAACGATATGAGCTGCGTGAACCTGGCAAATACTGCTTTGAGCATGACCGCCGCGGTTTCGTACAGGCGCAGGATCGGGACTGATGATCGCTGCCGCAGTGAGTCAAGCTGATCGTCCAGCGCTGGCGCAACGCGGCCGAGTAGCTCGGCGCGAAGAGTTGCTGTCCGAACGCTTTCATTTCGGCAACGACGGCTTCGTTACGTTGCTAACCAGCAAAGTCGAAGTTGGTCAGGGCTCGCGAATTCAACTTGCACAAGCTGCCGCTGAAGAGTTGCGACTTCCCGATCTATGCCTATTAGACTGATTTGAGGCGACGATCACTTTACACGCTGAAATTGACATTCTAACATTGTTTTTACTTTTGATTTCGTGCGTCTATATTTACGATCAGCCATTCTAATTCCCAATGAGGACAATTGCATGTGTCGTTTTCAAAGTAAGGGTCGTCGGGGCGAACGACCTTGTTCGGGTTTTACGTTGGTAGAGCTGTTGGTAGTGATTGCCATTATCGGTGTATTGGTGGGATTATTGTTGCCAGCAGTGCAATCGGCCCGCGAAGCTGCTAGGCGGATGCAATGCACGAACAACCTCAAGCAAGTTGGGTTGGCCTTGCACACCTACCACGATGCGCTGAAGAGAATTCCCCCGGGCGGAATTTGGTGGACCAACGCAGTAACCGATCCAACATTTCAAAATAATCGTGGGTCCATGTTGCTCCATCTGACTCAGTTCATTGAGCAGGGCAATACGTACCGATTGTTCGATTTCAATCGGCCGCCGGAGTATCAATTGGTACCCGGGTCGAGTACGGAATATATTGCCGGACAAGTGATTTCAGTTTATCGATGTCCCAGCGACAATTCACCGACTCATAACGCCGAGGCTCGCGATGGAGTTGCGGCCGGTAGGTTGGCGATGTTCAGTTATGCGGGCAGCAAAGGACCGACCTCGACCGGAGATAACGCCGCCGGTCGTTGTGCGGAACGAGCTGCTTGGGACACTTATAATTTCAGTACCAACGATCAGACTCCGGCTGGACCGTTCACGCGATTGGGAAGAATTTACACAGCAAAATTGGCCGACGTTACCGACGGATTATCCAATACGTTATTCATTGGCGAAATTCGTGGAAATTGCTCACTGCCCGTGACTCGGGGTTGGGTGCACGGCAGTAATTTGAATGGCATGATCAGCACGATTTATCCGATCAACTACGATTCGTGCTCGAAAGACCTTTCGCGTGGCCCGTGCCGTTGGTGGGACAACTGGTCGACCAATTTTGGTTTCAAATCACTCCATACCGGTGGCGCAAATTTCGCACTTGGTGATGGTTCGGTCCACTTCGTCTCCCAAACGATCGACCATTGGACCTATCAATACCTTGGTGGCAAAGCCGAGGGCAAGGTCGCATCGATTCCCAACTAAGCCGAGAAAGAACCGCGAATGCTGCGCTGGATGCTGTTGATAAGTTCCCTGTCCTCAGTTGGCTTGGTTTCTGGATGTGGCGGCGATCATGGTTTGGCTCCCGTCTCCGGCCGAGTTACCTTGGACGGGACTCCGCTGGCAGATGCTGCAGTGTTATTCCAAGCCGAAGGTGGCGGTGTTCCGGCAACGGGCGTTACTGATAAAGAAGGCAACTTCGCGATGTCTACCGGAGATCTCACAGGAGCCGCAATCGGCAACAATAGTATCTCAGTGGTGAAGGAAATCAGTTTGCAACCCAAAGGTAAAGTCGAGGAGAGTGAGATCGTTCCCACGAAGATGCTAACGCCGCCAAAGTACGCTAGCCCACAAACATCAGGCTTGACCGTTGATGTCAAGCCTGGGATGGAACCGGTAATCCTGGAGTTGGTCAGCGGCAAAAAGAAATCATGATGTTATGCGGACCTGTCCGTTCCGCAAAATTCGAGTAAATTCGTTCATGGTTCACCATCCGCCGAAGATTGGGCTGACGATCAACTCTTGTATTAAGTCTCCCACTGGATAATGATCGGCCGCGCACCGATCGAGAATCAGCTCAACCTGTCGACGGTCAGAGAATCGGACGGGAGTTCCGGTGGCGTACACAATAAACCGCTGCAGCAAATTCCTCGCTAGCTGACGCGTTTCAGTCCGCAGCAACTTTTTTAGCTCGTTGATGTCTGCGAACGGCCGACCATCGCGCAGTTTTCCGCTCGAGTCGATTGCGCCCGCAACTCGATAAGTATAGGCGTGGCCTGCCCGATCGATTCCAGTAATTTCGTCCCCCTTGTCCAGGCTGCGATATCGATCTCGCCATCCACCGAGGACGTCAAAATTTTCCGTTGCGAAACCGACAGGATCGAACCTGCTGTGACACGCTGCACACTGAGTATCCCGCGTGTGCTGTGCGAGCTGCTGCCGTATTGTCGTGGCGCCTCGCAGGTCTGGTTCGATAGCGGGCACTTTGTCCGGAGGAGGCGGTGGTGGATCGCCGAGAATACGATCCATGATCCAGGCACCGCGTACCACGGGTGATGTCGACGTGCCATTGGCGGTGACCTTCATGATGGCAGCTTGTGTAAGCAATCCTCCATACGGACTTCCGGGTGGTAGCTCGACTTTACGAATGTCCGATCCCAAGACTCTCGGCAATTCGTAGTGCTGCGACAACCGATCGTTGACCAGCACAAAATCGGCATCGACCAGTACTACGATGGGAAAATTTCGCTGCACCAATTCTCGAAAAAATGTTCGCGTCTCGCGTTCCATAGACTCGATTAAGTAATCGTCAAATCGATACTGCGGGTACAGGCGAATATCGGGTAAGTCGCGTTGGATGTGCTTGAGATCCAGCCAGTAGTCCGTGAAATTCTCAATGAAACTAGCCATACGAGCGTCGGTGATCATGCGCTGCGTTTGTTCGCGGAGAATTTTGTGATCGCGCAATTTTCCAGCGCTGGCCAATTCCAGAAGTTGATCGTCAGGGCGCGAATTCCAAAGAAAATGTGATAGCCGTGAGGCGACAACATAGTGAGCATCTTCGCCCAGCGGTTCGCGCAGAAACAAGAAATGGCTGGAACACAAGAACGCTCGATAACCTACTAGCATCGCCTCAGCGAACGTAGCACCAGCGTTCAATTGCTGCTCGATCAGTCTGTGGTAAACAGCGAGCACTGCGGGAGAAGTTGGCTGGCGTGCCGCGCGATCGGCAAATGATTTCATCAATCGACGAGCATCGTCGAACGGGTTGGCCGACAGTACTTGGACTTTCAAACCACTATCGGCGTCGCTGATGCCCTTGATCGGTAAATCGCCAAACAATACACGATGCGAGGCAGGCGGCCACACTGTCGTTTCGACTGGTCCGATAATCTCTAGCGATCGAAAGGCTACTCCCGGGTGGCCATTGTCTGGCATCGGCGGAAAGTCGTAATATAGCGGCCCTCCGTGGCTGGTGTTTGGAAATGGTACCGGCAAGCCCAACAGACTAATCTCGATCGTTTCACCTTTGGCCAACAACACGGTAGTTTCATAAAACTGCCCTTCGGATTGGATATCGATCAATCCTCCCACAGCTCGCACATCGCCCGAGACATCTGCCTTGGAGGGTTGACGAGCTCGAAAGGTCATCGCGAGCGGAGCCAAACCAGGCAGCAGCCGAAAATCGCGAACTTGTCGCACCGCGCGGGCGAAAAAACGAACTCGATAGCGACCGGATTCTTCTGCTACGAATCCTTCAGGGTATCCGTAGTAGGGCCATGATGCAGATCGAAAAATCGCCACTTCCATTTCCGGATCGTGATGATCTTCCTTGCGAATTCTGTTCAACTCGGCGGTACTGAGGGGAACCATACGCGAATTCTTGGCAAAGAAAGTGGACTCGCGTCCGGCATGGTCGATCGCTTTGGGAAAAATGTTCGTTGCCCACGCATGAAATCGACGGGAAACGCGCGGCGCAGTACCTGATGCAACCGCCTGCCGGAGCGCCACGTCCACTGCATCCAAGTACGCCGACAGTTGCACTCGAGTGATATCCAGCGTCTCGGCTGACTTGTTAAAATGGTGTCCCACTCGGTCCTCGGGCAACATATCGCGTATGTCTAAGTCGGGCAGAAATAGCAACTCGCGCAGATTCTGTTCATACTCTCTACGGTTCAGTCGACGCATTGGACCTCGACCGTGCAATTTCACATCGGCCATATCCGTGTCGTGCAAAGAGCTCTCAAGACTCTTGAGAAAACGGCGCCGATGGTCAGCACTGATCGCCTGAGCGTCCGGCGGCATTTCTTGTTTGTCGACGCGATCGAAAATTTTCACCCAACGCGCCAGTTCCGGTGAATTCAAGTTCTCCCACGACACCTCAGCCAGATCGAGGCCGCCTTCTATCTTCTCGCCACTGTGGCAGTCCGCACAGTTTTGATTTAGAAATTCTCGCACCTCGGATTCGAAGCGGAACTCAGCTCGTGCACCGCGATCGACGCACAATAATACACCGATCCACAAACACCCGTGTTTCCAATTACGCCAGGAGAGTGTTAACACACAACGTCCATTTCGAAAAACGATGTCTAGTCTCGTGGGCAAGTGCCCTACAACTCTTCGGGACATTGCCCGATCACGCTGATTGCCTCAAGTTTAAATCTCTTGAAGTACTTTTTGTAGAACGGTTGGCTCGCTGGTCACCATTATTCCCCACCAATCCGTTGGTTAGCCTTGTGAACTTGGGCACTATCCAACTAAACTCAGTCTATCCGCAGGCGTTGCCTGTGCTCGCAGTTCTCCGCATTGATCCACTCACGATTGTCGTAACGGCCATGTCCGCCAGGGTTCCCAGAAACATCGATTCAAACCGGCGGGCAACAGCGCTGAATTGCTCGGTTTCCAGACTGGCGTTGGATTCTGCGAGTCAAATAACGTCGGTATTTCTTTCCAAGTCAACGGTTCATCCCAATGTTTTTCGCAATCGGATCAAGCGCATCGAGGGAAAAGTCAATCCTGGCGATTGGGTAGCTGTTTACAGTCTGGATGCCGACACCGGTTCAACTCAGTTAGTTGGTTATGGCCTGTATAATCCTAAATCAGAAATCGCGCTGCGAATTATTCGTTGGGGCGAAATCCTGCCTGACAATCACTACTGGGATGCATTGATCGATCGCGCGGTCCAAATGCGGCGTGATCAATTGGCGTTGGACAAAGTTACCGATTGTTACCGCGTTATTCACGGTGAAGCGGATGGAGTGCCAGGTATTGTCGTGGATCGCTATGGCGATACCTTGAGCGCCGAAGTGTTTAGCCATTCGATGGATCAACGGGCTGAGGAAATAATTCAACGACTGGCGAGTAAAATTGCGACACGCCATTGGTTGATCCAACCCAGTCCCCAGTTCACTAGTCAAGAAGGCTTTACGGCCCAATCGCGAGCTAGTACGGATCTTCCTACACAAGTAATCGTACAAGAACATGGTACGCGATTTCGAATTCACTTTGACAGCGGGCACAAGACGGGTTTTTTCTGCGATCAGCGCGAGAACCGTTTTAGGCTTGCCGAATTCTGCCGTGGAAAAAACGTGTTAGATGTGTGTTGCTACACAGGAGGGTTTTCGGTTCAGGCAGCACGCTTGGGTGGTGCCGCCGAAGTCACCGGCATCGATCTTGACGAACAACCCTTGCGCATCGCAAAGCAAAACGCCGCGATTAACAACGTCAAAGTTCGATTTGTGCAAGCCGAAGCCTTTGGATACATGCGCGACATGCTGCGACAAGGTAAACGCTACGATGTTGTGGTGCTGGACCCACCCAAGTTGATTCGCAATCGGGCCGAGATTGAAGAGGGAACGCGCAAGCACTTCGATCTCAATCGATTGGCCATGCAACTAGTCAACCCCGGAGGATTGCTGCTAACCTGCTCGTGTGCAGGGCTGCTCGAAGCTAACGATTTTGAACGACTGGTTCGTTCTGCGGCCCGCTCTGCCATCGCAGCTCAAGATGCTCAGTCGGCACCACGCGTCGTGCAAACACTGTTGCGCACCGGAGCCGCCTCGTGCCATCCGGTTTCAGTGAATTGTCCGGAAACGGAGTACTTGAAAGCCATCTGGTTGCGCATGTAACTCTATGTCAAAGATGGATCAACCTTGATTTGGCGGATTCACCCGTTCGTCGTGCTTTGATGCGCAAGTAGGGTGCGATAAAGTGGCAGCGATGACCAAAACTGCCAGGCGCAGCATCCGCTCGTCCGTGATTGGGCTCGCTCACGTCTTCAATCACAAAGCCAGCTCGACAGATGCCGCCGAGTAAATCGTTCCAACCGTGCACGAATTCTCGGGTATTGGGTTCGCGTAGTATATTCGGAGCCAGCGCGGGCGGCACTGGAGTATGGTCGTAGTAAGCATGCTGGACGATGTAGTTCCCAGTGTGTGTTTCCAGCGAGGCCTGAAGATTGGCCGGCTGTTTGTGTTGACTAACATACAAACCTGACGGACGAGTGACGCGAGCAACTTCTCGAAAGACTTGGTCGACGCGAGGCAAGTAACACGTACTGACGGGATGTATAACCATATCGAATTCGCTGGATGCCAACATGTGCAAATTCTCCATGCTGGCCTCGAACGTGCGCAGGGCCAGCTTGCGCTCGTTTGCGACCTGCCGATCCAGTTCCAGCATGGCGGAGCTGATATCGACGACGGTAACGCTTGCCCCCGCAGCAGCATATAACGGTCCGTGCCGGCCGCCGCCAGCCGCCAAGCAGAGTACGTTCCAGCCAGCGATTCCACCCGGCAGCCAGCCCGATGCATCGATGACTTTCAAAGGATCTTGAAACTCCTCATCTCGTGCAGGACGCGCCAGCGCGTGACCGCAGGCGACCATTCGATTCCATGCCGCTTGATTGAAGCGCACATCATCACTCAGCTCGTCAAACTCGTGTAGATTCATTCTGCAGGTCTCTTCCCCACAATATTCGTTCAATTTCACTTACCCAGGTTACAACACCCCGGTCAACTAGATTGACGACCAACCTGTCACGTTGCTCAACCAGTAGATTCGAAAACTCCACCCAGGCGTCCCATGTCGCGGTGCCCTTGACCTCCACGTACTGCACGTTGCCACTTTGATCATGTATCAAGCCATCAATTTGCCATACATGGTTATCGAACTCTCCTCGCCAAACAAATGACCCGTCCATTTCAACGAACATGCGTGGAAACCCGGCTAGTTTGGCGACTAGGTCTTCAAAGGAAACGTCAAGCGGTTCAAGTGATCGCAGCGAGTTCAGTGTGCGAATCGACTCACCGTTCCAGTCAAACGGCTGATGTTCAAGTGTTGCCAAGTTCGAAGAGCATTGGAGCTGGAGAAAGAACCGATAGCGGCTGAGCATTTTACTTCGACTGTTGGGCGAGCGGCAAAATAGAATTTTACAGGCAAGGTGTTCCAATGGGACTGGTCGCGTCTTGATTAACTTGGCAAGTGGCCAGAAACGAATCCCCGATTGATTTCACAGTTGTGCACAACAATATGAAACTTCACGTGAAAAAGAATAACGTGCGGAGTGTTAATCCCACAACGGGAAACTCTATTCTAAGGTAGACGACTTTTCCACAGTCGTGAATGTCGTCGATTGTGAGTGACGGCAATCACGATGATCGAGTCATTTTCGATCAAATAGCTCATCATATATGGAAAGCGATGAAGATGGACTTGCCGAATACTCTTAAAGACCTCGGCTCGGCGAAATGGGTTTGCCAAAATGAGTTTAACGCATTGATCGATTTCAGTGAGAAAATCCGTTCCCAATTTCGCACGAATTTGGGAATAGTAGTCTCGCCCTTCGCCAATGTCCTGCTCTGCTTTCGGTTTGAAAATCAGACGAAAGTTCATTTGTCCTTCCAAAGCCTAGCTCGCACAACTTCCCAGCTTTCCCCTTCATCGGGATTAGCTTCGTGCTCGCGAAGTCGATCCTCCAGCAGTTGCTGGTGTTCATTGGAAAGCTGTATAGATTCCTCTTCTACACTGTCCCAGATCGACATAGCAAGTTGGATACGGTCCTCGACGGGCAATGCAAGGATTTCATCTGGCAGATTGTTGGTAAACATGGTCAGTCTCACACTGTTTTGAAAAGAACTCACCTAAGTTTACTCGATTGGGCCCCGTCATCGCAATCAACTGTTTCTATTGAAGCCCCTAACTAATGTCTACCGAAAGTGAATTTCGCGTTGCGTCTTGCCGATCAAACGTTGCCCCATCGCTACCAACAGATGACTCCGCTACGATCGCCACTCACGATGTTGAGATTATCGAACTAGCGGTCAGAAGCCTCGCACGGGTGAAGAGCCTCATTCGCTTTGGGACGGCAAATTTGAACGACCACTACAATTCGTTCGGCAGTTGTGGTTACGCTTGCGTATTTCACGAAAGGCACCCAGCAGATCGATCGCATTTTTCGTCGATCGGCCTTGATGCGTCCCAAGTCGACTAGCAACATGGCGAGGATACACTCGGCGACTTGGCTGCGCAGGCAATGCCTGCGATCATGCAACTCGCCGTCCAGTTCAGCGACCAACTTCATCTGAGTCTGGAAGACGCTAGCCAGCCCTGCGTCGAACACAGTACCAAAAGTTTGCGAAGCGGGCAATCGCGCTGCTTGCATGCTCGGGCGTCGAGAGCGCCGTCGCTCTCTGAACTACCACTGACGGTTGAGCGACTCAACGACTATTTTCAAACCAATACAAGCCTGTTTTTCCTGGGCAGAGCAAGTCGAGATCCCCATCTGCGTCCATATCGATAGCACTCAATTGCAGTCCCGTGCCGGCGCTGCCACGTTCAAAGTCATCCAATGCAGAACGTTTGGCGGCTTCGGCGGGGGCGTTGGTTGCAGGCAGCCCTTCATAGATCGTTTGCTTGACCCAACGCGATTGCGCTCGATCAAACTGAAAACTGTACAGACAAGGGGCTGCGGTTGCACCGGGTTCGACCTCATGCGCGTATACTCGCTTGCCAGTAATGATCTCTGGTTGCTGGTCATTATCCAGGTCAGTCAAAAGCAACGTGTGAGCTTGGGAAAACGCGGTATCAATCCGATCCTTGGTCCATACCCGTTTACCATCTGGCCCGCGTAACTGGCGCATCCAGAACAAGCCAAAATCATGCCCCATTCCCCACACAATATCCGTCAAACCATCGCCATCAAAATCGCGGCCAATAATTGGGATGCTAGCCGAACCCAATTCGAATTCCGCATGAAACGGCCAGACCTTAGTCGCCTGATTCGGCTGTTGATACCATCCGCGCGGAGTCACAATGTCCAGCTTTCCATCACCGTTGACGTCGCCCGTTCCGACGCCATGCCCGCGGCCTTCCTTGCCTAGATCGTGTTTCGTCCATTTGACTTCGGGTTTTTGCGATCCCAGAGAGTACCAAGCAATATTGCCAGCAATGTTCGGTAGAAAATCCTGCTTGCCATCGCCATCGATATCCACCAGCAGCCCTGTTTCCATGGGACCGGGATGATCGATGGTATGTTCCGGCCACGCTTCAGTTGGATCACTTGGTTGTTCCACCCACGCGATACGTTTGCTGAAATAGGCACAGGTGAGGATATCGCTCTTGCCGTCTCCGTTAACATCCAAGGGTAAATCGGCGAAATCTTCGTAGTAGTGGGGATTCGTACCCGGCGGAACATCGCGCACTTTGTGCCGAGTCCACTGCGGCGCAGCGTACCAAGAATCGCCGCTAAAGACATCCAGTTTGCCGTCGCCATTTATGTCCACAGCACCCGCTGCTTCGAATGGCGAGCGACCATTGATGACGTGTTTCTTCCACTTTTTGCCGACGGCATTGTCCTGCGCGCAAATCACGGTCGCGCAGCAAATCACCATCCATAGCGCTAGCAATTTTGCGCGCTGGCAATGAAGTAGGCTCCGGTGCAAACATAGAAGTGATGCGACGACATAGCAGTTAAACAAATTGGTTAGTTGATTCATCAAAGCTAATCTCATTGAGTTGCGAAGAATCGCAAGTAAATTCCAGCGACCTAAGTTCGTTTGGGCCACTCGACTTTGGAAATGCAGGCCAGTGCCAATAGCAACGCTTGGGTGCCACTGCGTGCGTGACCTTGGGCGGCCAATGCAACGTAAAGCTGTTTGGCGAGTGCAAGGCCTGGCAATGCGAGTTGCATGCGCTCGGCTTCCGCCAGCGCGATGCCCATGTCCTTGATAAAATGTTCGACGAAAAACCCGGGTGCAAAGTCTCCTTTGATACACCGAGGCGCAAGATTGGAAAGAGACCACGAGCCAGCGGCACCGGAGCTGACCGATTGCAGAACCGTATCCAAATCAAGTCCTGCTTTATAGCCGTACAGCAAGGCTTCGCAAATGCCGACCATACCGGCTGCGATCAACACTTGATTGACCATTTTCGTATGTTGTCCCGAACCAGCAGGACCTTGGTATACGATGGTCTTGCCCATTACATTCCAGCATGGGGCCAACGCTTCGACCACACCCTTGTCGCCGCCGATCATGATTGACAAGCGCGCTTCGCGGGCACCGATATCACCTCCAGAGACGGGCGCATCGACCGAATAGACACCTTGCTTTCTCGCTGCCTCATAGATCTCGACTGCCAGCGCTGGTTGGCTGGTCGTCATGTCGACCAGGATTTTTCCTGCCGATGCTTTGGTAAGAGTGCCCGTCGGTCCGAGAGTCACTTCGCGGAGATCGTGAGGAAATCCCACGATCGTAAGAATAACATCGGAATTCTCAGCAACTTCGGCGGGGCTGGCGGCAACCTGTGCGCCTAATTCAACCAGAGGTTGAGTTTTCTCGCGAGAGCGATTGTAAACGGTCGCCGAGAATCCCGCGCGGAGCAGGTGTCCGCACATGCTCTTGCCCATGACGCCAGTACCGATCCAACCGATGCGCGTCTTGCCCGGGACGATTTCCATTAAACTCATGGATCGAGGCTCGCTTTCCATAGAAATTGGAGACAATAACTAAAATCTTCGCGCGAAAATTTCGCTGATGATAAACGCTGCTTTCAACGATTCGGGGCGCCGCAGCATATTGGCGATCGGATGCACCGACTCCGCGCGTTGATGAACTTCCGTCGTCTCGTCGGTGGCCTGCAGGCGCCTATTGGACATGCGTCCGGCTGGTTCGTTGAGTGCCTTAGACGGTTTCGGAAGATTCGATATCTGGTGATCAAAGACCGCATGGAGATGATCGCTCATACGTTCGTCGGCTTGATCGATTACCTGCCCCAGTTGTGGACGAGTATCAAGGTTACTGAGCGGGTTGGGACCGAGTTCGCGCTGGTTGGTCGGTGGCAGTATCTGCGCCTCGATAATTTTCGAATCCCTGGCGAGTGGCGCGGGACGGGAAGTTGACGAAGGGGGAAAATTGGGCTCGTGAGCCTGATTTGCCACCCTGCGACGAGACTTACCCCCGTCGGCGGCCTCGTTCACTTTTTGCGCCAGTCGTTCAGCGGCCTGTTGCAGGAATTTTTCCAGATCGCTCGCCATCCCAGAATCTCCCAAATGCGACGTGTGCAGGCGCGTATTAACTAACTGACTTGCGTCACCGGTCCGGACGGCGCGCCGACGCTGGCAATGCTCTTGCGCATCTGAGTGTCGGCTTCAACATTTTTTAGTTTGTAGTAGTCCATAATCTGGAGTTTGCCCGTGGAGAAAGCTTCTACCATAGCGCGAGGAATTTCCGCTTCAGCTTCGACCAGCTTGGCACGACTGAGTTCGATATTCGCCGACATTTCCTGCTCGGCTGCAACTGCGGCAGCGCGGCGTCCCTCAGCCGTTGCGCGGGCAACACGCATATCGGCTTCTGCGCGGTCGGCTTGCAATCGAGCGCCAATGTTCTCTCCGACATCAATATCCGCGATATCGATCGATACGATTTCGAAAGCTGTTTGTGCATCGAGTCGTTTGGCTAGCACCGCTTTCGAGATAACGTCTGGGTTCTGCAAAACGACCTTGTGATCTGCGGCTGAGCCAATCGCGCTGACGATACCCTCGCCAACGCGCGCGATAATCGTCTCCTCGGTCGCACCGCCGATCAACTGTTGCAAATTGGCGCGCACCGTCACACGAGCTTTCACTTTCAACTGAATTCCGTTTTTGGCGACAGCATCCAGCGAAGATCGCGCGGAGCCTTTGGGTGGACAATCGATGACCTTGGGGTAAACGCTGGTTTGAACCGCCTCTAATACATCGCGTCCCGCTAAGTCGATCGCGCAAGCCTCACGAAATGACAACGAAATAGTTTTTGATTTTCGCGCAGCAATCAAAGCTCGAATCACTTGCGGGACATTACCTCCAGCCAAATAGTGCGCTTCGAGCGCTTTTCGGCTGACTTCACTGTCCAACAAGCCAGCTTGCACCGCCATAATCTTGCTGCGCACCAAGACGCGGGAGTCAACGCGACGCAACCACATTCCGAACAAGTCCATCATGCCGATGTTCGCGCTGGTCGTGACCGCCTGCATCCACAACCAAAAGAAATTGGCGATCACAGTGAACAGGCCAATACCTCCAATGACAATGACCGTGGCCACACCAATCATGATAATGGAAGTCAAGTCGTCATCGGCAAACAAGAGCAACTCGGTCCGCATGGGAAGTCCTTACGTTCTGTAGCGATGAATCTGCGACCCCGCGCTTGAGTCTGGTCAAACTGCGCAGTTACGCACTAACACACTCGGGATTCTACCCTACATTGATTTCCTTGGAAACAACGGACAGTCTGGCGAAATACAAACGGTGAATGGCGAATGTATCATTCACCATTACCCGCGAATCGCGGCCAGGCTATGCTGCAATCCGGAAACGACCGATCCACTGTCGGAGCCGAGTGCCAAAAAGCGGAATCCCATTTCGCGGTGCGCCTTGACCAATTCCGGACGGGAGAGAATTCCGGGCACTTTTCCTTGACGATTGCAGGCAGCGACAACTTTCTTGAACGCCTCGACTACGGCAGGTGTAGTGAAATCGCCTGGCGAATTTAGATTGACTGACAAGTCGAGCGGACCAACAAATAAGACGTCGACACCCGGAACGGCTGCAATGGCATCCGCCGCGTCGACAGCCTCGGGGGTCTCGATTTGCACAACCACCAGTGATTGGTCATTGGCCGTTTGGTAATATTGCTTCCAAGTAATGCCGTAATCGGTGGCTCGAATGATCCCTGCGACGCCTCGCTTGCCAACCGGTGGGTACTTCATGAATTGCACCGCACGAGCAGCCTCCTCAGGCGTGCTGACGTAGGGGAACATAATGCCGGCCGCACCGCTATCCATTACAAATTTCACAACGTCGGCATCGACCGACCGAATGCGTACGATGGGCGCCGCTGCACCTGTGTGAGCAGCAATTAATTGCGAACGAAGCTCAGCGAATGATCCTGAGCCATGCTCCAGGTCAATCAACAACCAGTCATAACTCATCCGGGCAGCAATCTCAACAGACGCCGCCGAGCCAAGATTTAAGAACGTACCCGCCAATACTTCGGTTCGCATTCGGTTACGATCGATCCAATGCATCATCTTCCTCATTCAGTTGATTGTGTCGTTGTTCAATTGTGCAACTTTTTAATGCGTTCAGAGTGGAATGGAAAGCCCGGGACAGTAAAACGCAGAACAGGTATGGTCGTAGACAGTTCTTAGGCGAGCGGCAGATGGGAATTTACCAAGGCCTAACTAATATTACAGCGCGCCGTGGCTCTATTGTCGCCTTTCGCTCCGCGAAAGGACGCTTTTGCGGAGCAAAAGCCGACACTGTAACGCTGTCGTACTTACTAAGCGAATACAAGCCCGATGCGCAAGCGAGTGCGTCAATCCTGGCATACACTCGCGTGCGCTTCGGGCTTGTATTGGTAAGAAACTATCTGCCGCTCGCTTTAATGGGCAGGTCGCAACGCTGG
>SXGS01489107.1_pt1 | contig 26046 bp, 24 predicted proteins | sample 3174681 | NCBI WGS metagenome assembly SXGS01 (sample SAMN11356861, study PRJNA531348) | freshwater metagenome | isolation source: freshwater sample F1-80 | place: China: Fuxian Lake, Yuxi | collected 2017-12-25 | reverse complement strand
GTGCTCGAAGGGGTAGGCTCGCATCAACTCGTCACAGTCGTTCCATCGCAGGACTGCTTCGAGGTGATTGTTCCCGGTTCGCGAAAGGGTCCACTGCGACCAGCGCAGCAGCAGCCCATGAATTGGAAGCCCATTGTCATCGCGCTTGAGGCGGCGTGAGGATGCGAGTTCGATCGACCTCCCCATGCATTCGAAATGGTCGCCTCTCAGACGATTCGCGAAGGGATAGAGCAGTGGCAACCCACCCGTCCTGGGCGAACTCAGGAACGCATCGCGCGCGACCGGCAGTGCGAGGCGCTCTGTTCCGTGCACGATCCAACTCGTTGCGACGCACCCGAACTCTGGCTCGATCAGGAGGCGACTGTGCGACGCTGCGTCGATGAGTTCAACTGTTTCCTGCACGAACCAACCCTACCACGCGGCCATCACTTGAACTATCGTCAGCACAACCCAGCGGTGAGCAACAGACCTTCCATCATGAACGCACCTCGAGCCAATCTCTTCGCACGACGTCACGCACTCATCGGTATGGTGCACTTGCGCGCACTTCCTGGCGCTCCATCCAACAGCCTTTCCCCGGCGGACATTGTCGCAAAGGCAGTCGACGAGGCCAGAACACTTGCGGCGGCCGGATTCGACGCGCTCATTGTTGAGAACATGCACGACCGTCCATATCTCGCCGACGCGTCTGGAGCCGACACGGTTGCGACCTTCGCGATCGCCACTGCTGCGGTCGTCGAAGCGGTACAGATTCCCGTCGGAGTGCAGATTCTCTCGGGGGCCAATGGCGCGGCACTCGCCGTCGCGCATGCGGCGGGCGCGGCGTTCATTCGCGCCGAAGGGTTTGTCTTCGCTGCCGTCGCCGACGAGGGATTGCTTGCGCGCGCGTGCGCCGGTGAACTGTTACGGGAACGCAAACGCCTTGGCGCTGAGGACATCCGCATTTTTGCAGATGTGCGCAAGAAACACTCCTCGCACGCGCTGACGGCAGACCTCGATATGGGATCATGGGTACGCGCCGCAGAGTTTTTCAGTTGTGACGGAGTGATCGTCACTGGAACCGAGACGGGCGTTGAGCCAAACGAAGCTGAGCTCGCCGCCGCGCGAGTGGCGACGTCGCTTCCGGTGCTTGTTGGAAGCGGCGCGACACCGGCGAACCTCGCGCGCATCTTTGAGCACGCGCACGGCGTGATCGTCGGCAGCGCGCTCAAGGTCGATGGGATGTGGATGAACGAACTGGATGCCACGAGAATCCGTGCAATCGTCGCGGCGCGCGATGCAATTCGCTGAGTGCTCTCTACACTCACCATGCATGAATGCTCCGACACCGACACGCGTGTGGCTTAACGGCCGACTCGTTCCGAGCAACGAAGCGACGATCAGTGTCTTTGACCGCGGGTTCCTCTTCGGCGATGGCGTCTACGAGGTTGTCCGTTTCTTTGACGGGGTCGCTGTGGGCATGGACCTGCACACGGCGCGCCTTGGGCGAAGTCTCGAGTTGACACGCATCAGCGGCTTCGACCTCTCGAGTTTTCAGCACATTTGTGACGAGCTACTTCGCGCAAACTCTCTGTCGAATGCGGCGGTGTACTTACAGATTTCACGCGGCGCAGCCGCGACGCGAGTGCACATGCCAACTCCTGGGATGGCGCCGACCGTGTTCGCTTGCGCGAGCGCAACGGGAGCGCTCGAAGAGCTCGAACGACCGACACTCGTCCGCTGCGCAGTCATGCCCGATCGACGTTGGCACCACTGCGAAATCAAGTCGACTGCCCTGCTCGGAAACCTGCTTCCGATGCTTGAGTGCGCCGACCATGGAGCCGAAGAGGCAATCCTCATACGAGATGGACTCGTGAGCGAAGGCACATCGACCAATGTGTTCGCCGTCGTGCGAGGGCAACTTGTGACGCCGCCAGTGGCGACGACCCCGCCGATCCTCAACGGGGTGATGCGCGTGCGCTTGCTCGAAGCATGCGCACAATCTGGCATCTCGTGTGCAGTACGACCGATCAGTGAAGCCGAACTTCGAACCGCGTCTGAAATCATCCTCACCGCGAGCCGACGAATGTTTTCATCTGTGATTGAACTCGACCGTGCTGTTGTCGGACTCGGGACGGTCGGACCCGTTGCCGCGCGTGCCAACGCCGCCCTCGTGAATCGATTGCGTGCCGAATGTTCGCCAGCGCACCACGGGGCACCCAGCGCGACCCCTATACTCGCTTCGTGACCGCAATTCTCGCCATTTCTGTCGGAAACACGCGCACCCACATCGGCCGATTCAGCGATGGATCGCAAGAACTCGATGCGAGCGAACACATCTCTAATCAACAGGTCGACACGATTGTTGACCGGGTTGTCCATCACTGGGAGCAGCTCGCTGACGACGAAGGGGTCGTTGCGCTCGCAAGCGTGAACGATGCAGTCGCGAAGCCTCTCGAGGCTCGCATCGCAGGACGGATTGGCGTGGATGTCTCACGAATCGGGCGAGAGATTGCGCCTGCGATCTCGACCCGGCTCGATCCCACAACTCGAACAGGAGTCGATCGATTGCTCTGCGCAGCGGCCGCCTACTCGAAACTGAAGCAAGCGTGCGTCGTGATCGATGCCGGCACCGCAGTCACTGTTGACTTCGTCGACGGCGAGGGAACATTTCACGGTGGCGTCATCGCTGCCGGAGCACAGATGCAACTCGATGCATTACACTCCCACACTGATGCGCTGCCTGCGGTGACCTTTGCGCTTCCAGCCAGCGAGCCCTTCGGGCGCAATACGGAACAAGCAATGTTGCAAGGGGTGTTCTTTGGCATTCGAGGTTTGGTGCAGCGCATGATCGAACGCTACGCCGACACGCTCGGCACATTCCCAATGGTTGTTGCAACAGGCGGCGACGCCACGCTCATTCTTGAGAATGAAGACTTCGTCGATCGCATCGTCCCAGACCTGGTCCTCATGGGCATCGCACTCTCGGTTGTCGCTGGATTCGTCGATGAATCTGCCGACGACGAGTGATGGTTCGGTCACCCTCTGGTGGGAGACTCCACACGCTCCTGGGGCGGTGGCAATTGGTCGACTCGCATCGGCCAGCGTTGCGTCGCTCGACGCGCTGTTGTCGCAACTCACTGGCAGTCAGGCGCTAGCAGTTGGCGAGATGTCGCACAGGCCGTTCGCAATGATTGATGATGGGTTGGTCGTTCGCCTCGCGAGCGACCAAGCGCTCATCATGCCGCACGGCGGCGTCCGCATCGTGGCACAACTCGACAAGTGGATGCGTGCACATGGAGTCGCTGACGCACGAGTTGACCCGCGCGGCACCTATCCAGAAGCGCGTTGTGAGCGAGAAGCGCTTGCACTCGAGGCGGCATCCACTGCAGCGAGCGCGCGTGCAATCCCCCTGCTTCTTGCGCAGCCTGCACGAATCGCAGCCGCGGCCAGCAATGGATGGACGCACGATGTGAAGTCGCAGGCGCGCGCCCAGAGGCTTGCGCGGCTGCTGCATCCTCCGCGAGTCGTCGCAGTCGGCGCCGCGAATGTCGGCAAGTCGTCGCTGCTCAATGCCGTCGCGGGACGCACCGTCTCGATTGCGATGGACTTCGCAGGAACGACGCGAGACTGCGTTGCTGCCCGCGTCGAACTGGATGGACTCGTCGTCGATTGGTTCGATACTCCTGGGATTCGAGTCACGGATGATGAGGTTGAGCGCGCAGCGCAGGCGATTGCGACGTCGCTTCGCGCGAGTGCCGACTTGATCCTTGAGATCTCAGCACCCGCGATCCCCTGCCCCAACCAATCGACCATCACCGAGCGACTCTCGGTGTGCACGCGCATTGACCTCGACCGCGACCACCGTTCGCCCGAGGCGAGCGCCGCGTCCGTGCATGTCAGCGCGCACGATCGAACTGGGATCCCGCAACTCGCGCGCGCGATTCGAGCCTCACTCGTCAGCGACGACGACTTGTCTTCGACCGAGCCATGGATCTTTCGCGATGGGCTGCTCTGCGGACTTACAGCCCCATGATGCTGTAGCCACTGTCGACGTACACAACTTGTCCGGTGATTCCCGACGAGAGCGACGAGAGCAAGAACGCGCTCGCATCGCCAACTTCGGTTGAGGTGATGTTGCGCTTGAGTGGCGCCTTCTGCACCACCCAGTCGAGGATCTCCGCAAACCCACCGACGGCCATCGCGCTCATCGTGCGAACCGGTCCCGCCGAGACGGCGTTGACTCGGATGTTCTTGGCTCCGAGTTCCATTGCGAGGTAGCGCGTCGACGATTCGAGTGCCGCCTTCGCGACTCCCATCGTGTTGTATCCAGGTACGGCCCGCTCAGATCCGAGGTAACTCAAGGCGATCATCGATCCACCATTGGTCATGAGTGGCGCGGCTCGATTCGCCAGCGCGACGAATGTGTAGGCAGAGAGATCGACAGCGGTGTTGAACACCGCACGGGGCGTTCCTGCAAACTTGTCAGGCTTGAGCCAATCTTTGTCGGCGTAGGCGATTGAGTGCACGAGAAAGTCGATCGACCCGAACTCAGCGGCGATCTTGGCAAAGACCGCGTCGATCTCTGCATCATTGCCGGCGTCCATCGGCGCGAGCCACGGATTAGCGACTGCCAGCGACTCAATCGCCTTTCGAGTGCGTCGCTCGTTCTTCTCGCCAGGAAGATGCGTAAAGAGGCAGTGTGCTCCCTCACGGATCAGACTCTGAGCGATCCCCGTCGCGATCGAGTGTTCGTTTGCGATGCCAACAACAACGCCGCGCTTTCCATGCATGAATCCCATGCGGCGAAGACTAATGGAAAGAACAGAAACGCACGCGGTTGGATTCGAACCAACGACCCTCGGTTTCGAAGACCGATGCTCTATCCAGCTGAGCTACGCATGCAGGGCTCCCGCAGGATACTCACAACCGCAGCCCCGCGCGCGATTCAGCTGTCAGGGCATCCGTCGATAATCCCGTTGGCATCCGCGTCTGCTTCAAGCCCGAGGTCTATCTCGCATTGATCGGGCACGCCGTTGGCATTGCAATCGCGCACCCATTTTGCATTGATCTCGCACCGGTCGACGATTCCGTTGCCGTTGCAATCTGGATCGCGATCATCAGGAACGCCATTCCCGTCGCAATCGGCAGCGAGACCGTGAGCGATCTCTTGCGCGTCGTCGCGACCGTTTCGGTTTTGATCGGCGAAGCAACTCGCGGTGAAGATCGCGCCAGCGTGGTTGATGCCATCCCCGAGCATTGAAGTCTCAGCCTCTCCGCAAATGGTCGAATCACGCAGTGAGATCTGGCCTCCAGACGATCCGATGTTCCATCCCGCTGCGCTTGAATTGCCCGTGAATGTGCAGCCCGCGAACTCTGCGTGGCCACCAGCGATGAAGACGCCGCCCCCAGCATCGACGCTCAGATTGCTGTCGATGGTCGAATCGAATGCGAGCACATCGCCAGCGCTGCTGAAGATGCCGCCGCCCCACGCACCGCTTGACGTGGCATTTGCCGAGATGCTCGTGTGGACGAGCGTCACGCGCCCAGCGTTCGACGAGAGTCCGCCGCCAGAGGTTCCGGCGGTGTTGTCGCGGATCACGCAGTCGGTGAGGATGGGCGAACCTCCCTCATTGCGGAATCCGCCACCAGATACGGTCGCGCCATTTCGCTCAAATCGGCACGAATAAAAGCTGCTGTTCGAACTGACATTTGACACTCCGCTATCACGGTTCTCAGAGAATGTGCAATCGCGCACGCGAATGTCTGCGTGTTCGATCAGCAGTCCGCTTCCGGTAGTTCCAAGACCTCCAGAAAGCGCGAGGTGTTCAAGGTGGGTGCCAGATGCGGCGACCCCTTCGACTCGAAGCAGTTCACCGTGGGTTCCATCACCCGTGATCCGTGGTCGCGGCGAGGCATCGATGCCGCGCAGTGTGATTTTCTTGTCATGCACAATGATTCGCTCTGCGTAATCGCCTGGTGCAATCAGGATGGTCTCGCCGTAGGTCGCCGCGTCAATGGCCCCTTGAATGGTTGGATACTGCGACGGAACGAGCCGCACCCCCTCGATGGTTCGAACGAATCGGGAACCGCTCGACGTGGCAGCGCTCGATTGCGAGGTGAATACACCACGAGCGAGCGAGACGGTCGCCCCGCCGACGAGAACAATGAGGACGGCAGCATGAGGCAAAGATCTCCCCTGACCGCCACGCTGTTGCAGGCTCTGCTTCATGCTGCCAATCCTCCAAAGTTCTCCGAACATCCGCGAAGGCTGAGCGACCTCGCGCACTGACACTCTCGGATTCGGCGGCAGGAGTTCCAAACGAACCACTGCTCAATTCGCAGAATCTCCGACGCTGCTCGAGGTCTGGTTCGGGCCAATTCGGGGCCGACTTGCGCCAAGTTGGCGAGAATTCGAAAAACTGCCACAATCGTGCACTTGTGAGCTGTGGAAGCGCCATCAAGACCCTTGTGGTGCGCCTGACCCTCGGTTGGTGGGCGGGAGTCCTTGCGATCGGCTGCTCGGCGGCCGACCGCGCGATGGACCCAGTTCGTGTGCTCTGCCCTGCGATTCGAACAGCCGACCTTGTGCGTTGGTGCAATGACAGCGGCGAATCACCTTCGTCGACGCAGTGGAGGGCAATTGACGCGATTCATGAGCAGTATCTCGAGCGAACGGTCGACCTTCGGTGCCCTGCACGCGAACGGCTGACAGAACTGTTCTCAAACCTTGACAGCGCGCCCGCACCCGAACTCGCTCTCGAACTTCGGACGCAGCGCGCGGCGCTTGCCGTCAACCGAGATTTCAACGCCCAGCTTGCTTCGCTCGACGACTCTTTTTTTGGCCAGCTGACAGCAGCGAACTTGCTGACTCCGGCGACGTCACGGGCGTTTGCCGCGCGACGACGCCTTGAGCGCATCAGCCAGCTCTTTGCTCGCGCTTCAGCGAGTTTGGTGTTCGTGCTCGATGGCCATCCAGACCCTTGTGACCTCGTCCTCAGTTCGTGGCCTACGAGCGCACCGCGTGACAGAGACGCGATCAACGCCTGGACGACCGGCTGCGCAGATCAATTGCACGCGGCAGCCGAAGCGAGGTGGGACTTGCGCCGCTCTGCTCGTGCAGATTTCCTTGCCGCGAGCCTCGCACCGACCGATCCAACCTCATCGAACGATGCTGACACTCAAGTCAAGATCGCACAGACTCGCTTCATAGAACGGGAACGCCTCGCAGCCCTCGATTGGGCACGAGCGTGCCGAGGGGCGTTGCAAGAGCGTTCAGCCGGGATTCCCGCCGCGGCCTATGACGAAGCGATGCGGCACTTGTGCGGACGGTTCGGAGACACGCGCTACGCACGTGGGTTACAGCGTGCGTACCAGACTGCTACACGACTCGCGGGACCCGATCGCCACCGCGTCGAACGGATCGAGAGAGATCGCGCTGCATGGCGTGCACAGCAGTTTGCCCAGTTCGAGCAGGGTGAACTCGACCTCGCGAGAGTAGAGCGCGAGTGCAATGCGAACCTCAGCGCGCTGCTTGCGCACACTCCTGATCAGGAGTCGAAAGACCAGATCACGCGAGCGTTCAATCACGAACCGCCTCCAGGAGAAGGGATCGCGATCGACTTTCCTGAGAGCGATGGGTTCGATGAGGAGACCAAGAAGTATCACAACTTGTACAGGGCGGGCCTCATCACTTCTCCGCCGCCACGGCACTTCTTGCACACCATCGCGCGACTCGCGCACCTTGACGAAGAACAGGAAGAACTCTTCGCGAGCGATGCTCACGATCAGTGGCAGGCACTCATGGTCTCCGAAAATCAGCGCATCTGGCGTGTCGAGCAGAGTTTTCAAGAGAAGGCGCTCGAAGAGGCGATCCGCGATCCTGCGCAGCTCACGCGGACGATTGCCCACGTCATGGCCGAGTGCATCACCGCGCCACTCGCTGCCTCGGATGCGCTTGACGCGCGGCTCTGCCAGACGCTGATCGACCGAGCGCAGGCGTTCGGTGGAACTCCTGAGCCAGCCGCAACCCTCTGGCGCGTCCTGCGCGCTCTACCGCCAAATGTGTGGAGAGCGGACGGTATCGCTGAGCCTCCGCACGTGACGATGGATGATTTTCGCATGTTTTTCGCGAGCGCCCCAGCCTCGGTCGCGGTGCTTGCGTGCGACTCGACGCTCTCACCGCTTGCTCGCCAAGTCTTGGTCGACCTCATCGTCCGTCACAAGGATGCGCTCATTCGATGCGCTGCCGAGGTTCGAGAGGCGCGCGCGGCAGCGCTTCCCTCGCTCGCTCGCGCGCTCGTGGCGATGCAGCGCGACCAGCTCGAAGGGAAGCGCGAGTTACTCGCCGCGCTGAGAATCTTTCGCGCTGCGACCGATCGATTTGATCAGGTGCAGCAATCAATCGTGGATGAGGCGGCAGCGATCCTGCCCGGGGCCGATGGCCACCGGCTACGGTGTCAAAGAGCGCAGCGGCTGCTTCCAGAGTTCTTTGTTCCATTCTCGTCGCTCTTCGCAGGCGATGGAGCAAAGGCACGTACCTCGGCAGGCGATGCACTCGACGCCGCCGATGGCGCTCTGCGCGTGCAACTCGAGCGCGACGATCTCGCGCTCTCAGCAAGCGTTCATGAGGCGATCGCGCGCGGCCTCGATGGTCAACCGAACTCGACGCAACTCGATGACCTGTATCGGCGCGATGAGCGACTCGCGGAGCAGTCGCTGCGGCGAATCGACCGCGCCGCTCGCGCAGCACGCGATCTCAAACCGTAACCCGGCTACCGGCCGCGAGATTTCGGTTGGTCGACCCGCTTCATGATGAAGAGGTAGTTGAATCCTCGAAGGAAGAAGTTGCCCTCTTCGGCGGCCTTGTTGTAGTTGCTCTTCGCAAGCGAGGCGTTGTGGCGCACCACGCTGATGACATCAACTGGCTGGAACCTCGTGCGCAGTCGCGAGAACAACTCGAACCCGATCGGCATGAAGGTGCCTCCCCCGCCGCCCTTCTCTCCTCGGCGCCTCTTCCACGAGTCACTGACATAGAGCGCGACATATCGGCGATCCTTGAGAACGCGGTGCATCTCTGCGATCACGACATCCATCGCCTCGTAGTACGCCGCACCGCCATCGTCACCACTCGCGTCGAGCTTTCCGATGCACCGTGGGTCGTCTGAGTAGTCAACGTGCGTCGAGTAAGGGGGGTCGATGAAGACGAAGTCGACCGATCCACTCTCGAGCGGAATCGACCGCGCATCGGCGTGGCCAATCTCGGGGCGCGTGGGAACAAGATCAAAGCCGATGCCGGTGCGTCCAAGGTCTTTCGCGACATCAAGCGTTGTGCCACTGCCGCACATTGGATCAAGCACCTTGTCTCCAAGGCGGGTGTAGCGACTGAGCAGTTGCCAGATGATCCACGAAGGTGTCGCGCCGATGTACTCGCGGTCCCCCTGCATGCGCGACCCGTCGGCGGCGTCGTAGTGCTGGCTCGGATACTCCCACAGGGTTGTTGTTTGAATCCGTAGCGGCGGCCTGCTCAAGGCTGCCACGCGGCGACGAGCAGCGAGAGATCGCGTCCATCGACCCACCCGTCAGTATCAAGGTCGGCCGGACACTCGCTCTCGCGCGCGCACCGTCCCCATGCCGCGAGCATCACTGTGAGGTCGGCGGAATTGACGAGTCCATCCGCATTCAAATCGGCGAGATCACGCGTGCGGTGGATGACGATCTCGGTCATCGACACCACTCGATCGCCTCTTCGAACGATGACCGTGGCGTGTGATGTCGGCTCGATCGGCTGCACGACCACGAGCAGCGGAATCTCAGCAGTCGCTGCGTCGGGCGAGAGCGTTTCAGCGCCGAATCCGAGCACCACTTGTTTCTGACCCGCTCCTTCGACGGCGACGGACCACTGACCGGTCGACCCCTCCAGGTCGGAGGATGAGATCGTTCCCGTGAGAATCGTTCCGCGAGGGCCTGAAAACTCGACCACCTCACCGACCGCGAACGCGCGCGTCGAGACGAGCACCACCACGGCAACGATCAGTGTTCGAATGGAATGCACCCGCGCAGCGTAGCGGCAACTCATGATCATGGCACCGCCCGCGGTGCTGCCACGAATGCTGCGTCAATCGATCCACACGACTCGATGACCTTCGTTGCTGTGAGCTGCTCGCAGAGGCTCTGCCAACGGGCCGCGCTCATCGTGCCGATGGCACGCTCGCCCTGCTCTGGCACGATGAACGGTCGCTCGAGTCGCGCCGCAATGTTCATCGCTTCGAGCGTCATCGACGGATTGAGTGCCGCAATCGCGGGGTTGTATCTCTCGGGTGCGTCGAGATAGCGCCGCCATCCCTCAGCGGTCGCACGTACGAATGCGTCGACACGATCGGGGTGTTCTTTCAGGAAGGTCTCGTTCGTCGCGACGACGGCCGCGTATGGATTGAACACATCGGCGAGCGAGAGCACCTTTGATTGAATGCCACGCAATTGACACTCGACCGGCTCGCTCGTGATGAAGCACTGCTGCGCGTAGTTCGGTGAGGCGAGAAAGGTCGCGAGTGCTCCCGAGTAGGGAACAAGTTTCACTGCGCCTCCCGGATACCGCTCGTTGAGCATCTTGACGAAAGGCAGTCCCGGATCGATCCCAATGGTTGAGTCGCTGCGCCAGAGTGCTTCGAGAGAATTGATGGGGTTCTCTGCATGCAACAGAAACCCCGTGGGATTCTTCTGGAAGGTCGCAAAGACCGCAACAATTGGACCCCCTCTCGCTCGCAGCGTCAGAACTTCTTCTCCAGAAACAACTGCGAATGGCACTTGTCCACTCGCGACAAGTTGCGCGCACGGCACCTGCCCTCCCCCTTTGATAACTTCGACCGCGAGCCCCGCCTGCGCATAGAGTCCCTCTTGCAGCGCTGCGTAGATACCACCGAACTCAGGTTCGGGAACCCAGTTCAGTTGCACCTGAATTGGAACCGACTGGGGCTGCTTTGGAGCGTCGCACGACACGAGGGCGCCCGCAGCAAGAATCAAGGATGTGATGAGGAGGGATTTCATGGGGTTCGAATCGCGGTCACTCGAGTTCGTGCTGAGCCGATGAATGCCACCGCCTCAACAAGAGCCACCCAAGCGTACTCACCACACCGAAGAGCACGAACCCCACCACTGCACAGAGCGCAACCGCCCCAAAGACCAGTTCGGTTCGTGCCTCGCGCATCGCCGTCATGACGACGATGCCAAGAGGCGCGCGAGAACCGCCGTACCCAGAGACAAACTCGCCAACGATCGCACCGATGACGGCAAGACCTGCTGCGATTCGCAGTCCCGTCACGATCGCTGGAATCGATGCAGGAAGATCGAGTTTTCGCCATCGCGTCCAGGGCGGCGCTTCGGCGAGCAGAAAGACCTCTCGGAGCCCTGGATCGACCGATCGAAGTCCATCGATGGTCGATGCGAGCACTGGAAAGACGGCAACGACCGCCGAGGCGGCGATCGCCGTGGGAAGCCCGAAACCCAACCAGATCACAAGGAGCGGAGCGACTGCGACGAGTGGCACCATCTGCAGAATCGTTGCAAGCGGATAGAGCGACCGTCGAAGAACCGGCACTGCCGCGATCACGCTTCCACCGATGATTCCTACGAGCGCGGCGAGTGCGAATCCTGCGAGCGCCGCTGTGGCCGTCGAGAGCGTGGCGTCGAAGAGCACCTCGCGGTTTGACCACATCGAGTGCGCAATCACCGTTGGTCGTGGCAACAGAAAAGGCGAGATGTCTGCCACCATGACCGCCACTTGCCAGCAGCCGAGCAAGAGCACAACGGCCACCAGTGGCGCGGTGATCGTCCTCATCGCGGCGAGAGTCCCCTTCATCTGCGTGCGACTCCCGCTGCGCACGCGAGCGTGCGCATGATGAATTCGACTTCCTGCGAGAACGCGAGGCTCGTCCGGTCGCGACCGCCCTGAGGCAACTCAACGGTGTGGGTGGCGTGCACGCGGCCGTGCTCCATGACAATGATCGTGTCGGCAAGAAAGACCGCCTCTGAGACCGAGTGGGTCACCAGAATCGTCGTCGCGCCTGACGCTTGCCAGAGCCGGCGAATCTCTTCGTCAAGCTGCATGCGCGTGAACTCGTCGACTGAACTGCACGGCTCGTCGAGCAGCAACACCGACGGCTGTGTCACGAGAGCTCGCGCGAGAGCGACGCGCATGCGCATCCCGCCTGAGAGCTGTGCTGGCATTCGTTGCTGCGCACCATCAAGACCCGCCGCGTGAATCACACGATTCGCTCGCATCCTGCGCTCGGCGCGATCCACCCCGGCAAGCTCGAGAGGTAACGCGACATTCTCGAGCGCCGTGCGCCACGGAAGCAGACGTGCCTCCTGAAAACACACTGCCAATTGACCCGCGCGCGGGAGCATCGGGGTGCCATCGCGTGAGACACATCGAATCTGACCCTCGGTGGACTGATCGAGGCGTGCAGCGATCCGCAGCAGCGTGGTCTTGCCACAACCGCTCGGACCGATGATTGCGGTCAAGCCACCGGATGGAACGCGAAACGAAATCTTGTCGAGGGCGCACACGCCGTTGGGGAAGCGTCGCGACAACGCTTCACAGACAACCTCAGGCGCGCTGTTCATGTCGCGGTCAACCCATCTTAAGATCGATCTCAAGATCGTCGCCGAGCGGCAGCTTGTTCGCCAGCGTTGATTTGAACTTCACCGGATCGATCGAGGATGGCAATCGGCCAGTCACGACGATCTGCCGCTTGTGCTGGTAATCGTCCGCCGACCCGACCCGACCACCCGAGCGCCGAATCATGTCGAGCAATGCAAGCAGCGTCGCGTTCGAGTCACACCGCGCCGTGAGTTTGAGCCGAATTCGGAATCCAACATTCGAGTCGAGCCAGAACATGAGCAGCCATGCGAAGGCGGTGAAGAAGACTCCCATCGCAAGTTCACCAAGGCCGCATGCGAGACCAATCACAACCACCATAATCGCCTTGCCTGTGACTTTGGGATTATCAAGCACTGTCCGAAATCGAATGAGTCCGCCGATTCCAAAGACAACGAGCGCCATCGCAGGGTCGACGCGCACAAGTTCAGAAACGATTGCGCCGACCAGCGCGAGCACAATCAGTGTGTTGCGCTGCTCTAGGTCTTCGACCGGATCGCCCTTTCCAGACCGGCGAGGATGCCAGGCAAGCGCGAGCCCGCACGCGGCGGCGACGGCGAGTCCCAGCAGCAACGAGCCAACGAACCACGGGTTGGCGAAGTGATCGAGCGAACTCTGCACGGTCGACGCACCGATGGGCTTCGCCGCTTGTTGTTCAAAGAGTGGAATCATGGATGAGCCTTTATCACCAGCAGTCAGAAATGACGAGAGAAGTACGGAGGGAGTCAAGAACATCGTGCGGCTATTCTCTCCACAAACGATGACAATGTGCAACTCCACGCGACTGATCGCTTTACCCATTGCCGCTGCTTCACTCCTGACGATTCAGGCATGCGGCAATGATGATGGATCCACCCGAGGCCACCATCCACCTGAGCAGCCAACCACGCATGCACAGAGCAAGCACCCGTCAGCCGCCACCGGCAGCGACGCCGACAACCGCAAGGGAACCCACGGCCACGACCAGCCGAAGACCGCGGCGAAGTGGTACATCACGATGCACGGCGATCCCTCGGGCAACACGGTGCACGCCCTGAGTGGCGAAGGAGAAACGCTCGGAAACATTCTCGAGGCGGTCCCCGAATCGGCCGGCGGCAATGCGAAGGGCGTTCGGGGAATGTTGCACACGGGTGAGCATGGTCTCATGGTTGTCAGCGCAAACATGACCAATACACGCCTCTTGCGGTATGGCCCCCCAAGTTCCGATGGCACGTTGCCGTTCGAGTCTGTCTTCGCCTCGAAGGCATTGAAGAATGCTGACCTCGTGCACTCGTACGCACTTGCGGTTGGTGCTGATGGAACCGTGTATGCGTCGAATCAAGACACGAACACTGTGAGCGCCTATCACGGAATCGGCACTGCAACACCTGGGACCCCCGTTGCAGTGCCGGCGCAAATCGTTGGGCTCGGTGTCCCTCCAGGCACCGTCGTGCCACGAGCGCAAGTCTCGCCGCAGGGCATCACTGAGATTCGCGGGATCGCCGTCGGCGCGGATGGACTTCTCTATGTCTGCGACCGCGCCGCGTCGCAGGTCGTTGTGTTCGATCCTGCAACGGGGCTTCGCAAGGGAGTGCTTGCGGACGCCTCGAGTGGTTTGAAGCATCCAATCCAATTGCTCTTCGCCCCAGATGGCGACACGGTGTACCTCACGGACAACGGAGTCCCAGCGATCTTTCGCATCAACGTGAAGACAGGTGCGATCATTCTCTTTGCCAACACCGCCACGGGATGCCCCGAGCTACCGAGTTCGCTCGCGATGGACAATGAGCACCTCTATGTTGGTGACAGAAAGAAACATCAGATCATTCGATTCAAGCTCGAGAACGGTGAGCCTGACAAGAAGCCTTTTGCCGCATCCCTTCCCGATGCGCCTGAATTCATGGTTCCTGCGACGCTGTTGCCAGCCACCGCGCCTGACGAGTGACCACATGACACGGACACGCATTCACCTTGTGCTTGCTTGGGTCGCGTGTGCGTTCGTTGCGACTCATGAGTCGGGTGCGCAAGCACCGACTCCACAGCGCCTCGAGTGGAGGGTCGACGGAGTCACGCGCGAGGCACTCGTGTACGCCCCGGCCACCGCGACGACGACTCCCGCTCCACTGGTCTTTGCCTTTCATGGACACGGAGGCAGCGCAGAGCAGTTTGCGCGCAGCGCGAAGATGCACCTGGCGTGGCCCGAAGCACTCGTCGTCTACCCACAGGGGCTCAAGACGCCGGGCATGACAGACCCAGACGGAAAGAAGTCGGGTTGGCAGAATCGCGCGGGTGCGCAGGAGGACCGCGATCTGAAGTTCTTCGATGCGATGCTGGCAGGTCTCCACGAGAAGTTCAAGATCGACGATCACCGCGTGTACTCGACTGGCCATTCCAATGGGGGTGGGTTCACCTATCTGCTGTGGGAACAGCGCGGCGAGGTCTTTGCTGCCATCGGTCCCTCGAGCGCGGGGACGATTCGCGTACGCGAAGAGACCAAGCCACGGCCGCTCATTCACATTGCTGGAGCGACGGACGCCATCGTTCCCATCGCATTCCAACAACGGACCCTGAGCGGAGTGCGATTTGTGAACGGCTGCGATCCCACTGGATCTCCGTGGGCTGAACACTGCACGGTCTATTCGTCGAAGGGTGGAGCTCCAGTCGTTGTGTGTGTGCACCCTGGCGGTCACGAGTATTTCAATCAGGCAACTGCGCTCATCGTGCGCTTCTTCAAGGAGCACTCGAAAGTGCTGGAATCCACACCGGCGGTGACACCAGCTTCGCCCACTCCCTGATCAAGACTCCCGAGCGATCCGCAGGTCGACTGCGTGCTCTGACCCCGCGCGCGCGACCAGGAAACAGACGTGCGGGGTGCGATCCGCGAAGTCTTCAGGCAGCGTGTACTTGCTGATGTCGCGCATGACGGCACCCGCTGGAACGAGCGCGGAGTCTGGCGAAAACCCACGTGAATTCGTGCTGAACCAGATCTGCCCGCGCGCGCTGAGCCACGGCAGCGTCATCTCAAGTAGTCGCGGCCAGTCGCGCTCAATCGAAAAACTGTTCACGGCCATCCGCTTCGAGTTTGAAAAGGTGGGCGGATCGAGCACGATGATGTCGTACGACTCACCACCGCGCGGACCGGCTTCGAGCATCTGCAGGCAGTCTGCTTGCTCGAATGTGTGCGCGCCATCGAGCTCGAATCCATTGAGTTGCATGTTCCTGCGCGACCACTCCTGGTAGGTGTTGCTCATGTCGACGGTACGAGTCGCGGTCGCTCCTCCGGCAGCGGCATTCACCGTGAACGCACCCGTGTATGCAAAGAGATTCAGAACGCGCTTGCCCTTCGAACGCTCTCGAACCATCGCGCGCGTCGTGCGGTGATCAAGAAACAATCCTGTGTCGAGGTAGTCGCGGAGGTTCACCTCGAAGAGCAATCCATGCTCGGTGACTGTGCGCGCGCTGCGTGAGTGGTCTAATCGCTCGTATTGATCGAGCCCGCGCTGTCTCTGTCGGCGCTTCTCAAAGAGATGCTCGGGTTCGACCTTGAGTGCGCGCGTGATGTGGTCGAGACTCAGCTGCCGAAAGGCCGCCTCAGCTTCAGGCGTGTCGTCACGCGTCCGTGGATGGAACCAGACGACGACATCTCCGTCATACCAATCGATCACGAGTGGAAACTCAGGAATGTCCCGCTCATAAAGACGAAAACATGGCGTGTTCGTGCGGCGCGACCACTTGCGCAGATGCTTCATTTTCCGTTCAAGGCGATTGTCGAGCATGGGGCCAATAAGTCCTCAGAAGAGCAGGTGGCGCTCTCAGTATCGGTAATCGCTATACTCCCGACCTCAATTTCGCAACCCATAGAAGGATCCCACCCACATGTCACGACTCGTGCTCGCGCTATTGGCTCTCTGCCTCATCACCCCCACTGCTTTCGCAGGCGAGGCTGATCTAAAGGTTCCGGCACTGACCGAGGTCAGTTTCAACATCTTCGGCAGTTCGATTTCTGGGATGGCAATCCTGTATTTCGGATTGATCGTGTGCGTTGCCGCCACCCTCTTCGGCCTGGTGCAGTACAAGCAGACGAAGGCACTTCCGGTGCATGCGTCGATGCAGAACGTATCGAACATCATTTGGGAGACGTGCAAGAGCTATCTCTGGCAACAGGGAAAGTTCCTCGTGTGGCTCTGGCTGCTCATCGCGGCGTGCATCGTCTACTACTTTGGAATCCTCGAGCACAAGTCTGCCTCGAATGTGGCACTGATTTTGGGTGCAAGCGCCCTCGGAATTCTCGGTAGTTACGGTGTTGCGTGGTTCGGCATCCGCATCAATACGACCGCCAATAGCCGGGCCGCCTTCGCGAGTCTTCGCGGTGCAGCGCTTCCGGTGCTCGGCATCCCACTCAAGAGCGGCATGAGCGTTGGATTGCTGCTCGTGTCGGTCGAACTCTTCTTCATGATCGTCATCCTCGCGTTCCTGCCAATGGAACTCGTGGGCCCCTGCTTCATCGGATTCGCCATTGGCGAGAGCCTTGGAGCGAGCGTGCTGCGCATCTGCGGTGGAATCTTCACCAAGATCGCCGACATCGGCGCGGACCTCATGAAGATCGTCTTCAAGCTTCCTGAAGATGATCCGAAGAACCCAGGCGTGATCGCTGATTGCACTGGCGACAACGCAGGAGACTCGGTTGGACCGACCGCAGACGGGTTTGAGACCTACGGCGTCACGGGCGTTGCACTCATCGCCTTCCTCGCCTACTCGATGGGTGAATCGAATCCAAGCCTCTGCGCAACACTCATCGTCTGGCTCTTCTCGATGCGCATTCTGATGGTGGTCACGAGCCTCGTGTCGTATCTGATCAATGAGTCGGTCTCGAAGGCGAAGTACGGCACCAAGGCCGAGTTCGATGAAGAGGCTCCACTCACGTCGCTCGTGTGGATCACCTCGATCATCTCGATCTTCGTCACATTCGTGGCGAGTTACCTGCTGCTCGGTGGCCTCAAGGTCGGATCGGCTGATGTCTCAACGCTGACCACTGCTGCCCCAACCGCTGCGGGAACACTTGTCGATCAGACGACGACCATCGTTGAGACAACATCGATTCTTCCAGACCTCTGGTGGATTCTCTCGGTCATCATTTCGCTCGGAACCATTGCAGGCGCGCTGATTCCAGAGTTCACCAAGGCCTTCACCAGCACCAATTCACGCCATGTGAAGGAAGTCGTCAACGCGAGCAAGCAAGGTGGAGCAAGCCTCTGCATCTTGTCGGGACTCGTCGCAGGAAACTTCTCGGCCTTCTGGAAGGGTCTCGTCATCCTCTCGCTCATGGGACTTGGATGGTGGTGTTCGACAAGCGACGACATGGTGCGAATCATGCCAGCGGTCTATCCGTTCGCTGCACCGATCTTCGCGTTCGGACTGATTGCGTTCGGATTCCTCGGCATGGGACCTGTCACCATCGCTGTCGATTCGTTTGGCCCAGTCACCGACAACGCGCAGAGCGTCTACGAACTCAGCCAGATCGAACAACTTCCCAACATCAAGGAAGAGATCAAGAGCAAGTTCGGGTTCACTCCCGACTTCACCAACGCCAAGCATCTGCTTGAGAAGGGTGACGGCGCAGGAAACACCTTCAAGGCGACTGCAAAGCCCGTGCTCATTGGCACGGCGGTCGTCGGTGCAACCACCATGGTCTTCGGCATCATCCTCGCCCTCATCGGCGTCGAGACTGCCGACATCCTTGGAGGTGTCGTCAACACTGCGGATCCTGCGTACACCGCGGCACTTGCGCAAGGAGTGCAAACGGTCGTGGGCCAGCTCTCGGTGGTGCAGCCGGCGATCCTGCTCGGACTGCTCATGGGTGGATCGGTCATTTACTGGTTCACGGGTGCGAGCACGCAGGCCGTCGTCACAGGCGCATACCGCGCAGTCGTCTACATCAAGAACAACATCAACCTTGACAAGGCAACTGCCAGCGTTGAAGACTCGAAGGAAGTCGTCCGAATCTGCACTGTCTACGCGCAGAAGGGAATGATCAACATCTTCATCGTTGTCTTCTGCCTTTCGCTGGCTCTCCCCTTCTTCGATCCGTTCTTCTTCATTGGCTACCTGATCGCCATCGCATTCTTTGGACTGTTCCAAGCGATTTTCATGGCCAACGCCGGTGGATCGTGGGACAACGCGAAGAAGATTGTTGAAGTCGACATGCGCGCCAAGGGCACTGACCTGCACGCGGCGACTGTCGTCGGCGACACAGTGGGCGATCCCTTCAAGGACACGAGCTCGGTGAGCCTCAACCCAGTGATCAAGTTCACGACCCTCTTCGGATTGCTTGCAGTTGAGATCGCCGTGACGATGGAGAACCAGACCGCCAAGATGGTGATTGGTTCGATCTTCACGCTCGTCGCTCTCATCTTCGTGTATCGCTCGTTCTACGGCATGCGCATCCCCGCCGACGCCAAGAACTAACTGCACTGCGACGAGATCGCCCTCAGCGTGGGCGCTTGACTCGAATCTCCGCCGTATCATCGAAATCCGATGATGCGGCGTTTTCTTGTGCATACTCTGCAACTTGCTGATGCGCTGCCGCCCTCGCTGCCCCCCACCCTGCCGCCGTGGCTCCTCGACGGGATTGATCAATACGGGGCCATTGCGCTCTTCTTCGCCTTCGTCATCTCAGGGGTTGGACTGCATCTCTCTGAAGACCTGATCTTGATTCCCGCCGGATGGCTGGCGGCCCACGACTTTGCAATGTTTGCGAAGTTCTGGCTCTGGGCGTATCTCGGAATCGTCGCAGGTGACGCACTGTGGTTTTTGATGTGCTCGATCTTTGGAACTCGCTTCTTGCACTCGCGCTGGTTCAAGCGGGTGCTACATCCGAGGCGGCTGCTCGAGGTCAAGCATCAAATCGATCAGCGTGGAGTCTTGGTGTTGCTCGCTGCACGCTTCATTCCTGGAACGCGCACGCCAGTCATCACCATGTGCGGACTCATGCACATGGCGTGGTGGAAGTTTCTTGTTGTTGAACTCTCGTGCGTCGTGATCACGGTGCCGCTGCAGATGCTTGTGGGCGTTGTCGGCGCGCGCGCCGCGAAGCAGGCTGGAGTGACAGACCTCACCCACCAGGCGCTGCTCGGGCTCGCGTTCACAATTGGCTTTGTGGTGCTGATGTACTTCGCGCATTTGTGGATTCGAGCGCGCAAGTCGAAAGAGCGGGCTCCCCGTGCGCCAGCAAAGTGGCTGCGGCTCTATCAGGCGACGGCGAGGCTGATTCCACGACGACACGCACGCGAAACGCCGCCAGCGTGAGTGACGGGCAACGCTGCGTTGCGTTGCGCAGCGTGATTCTTGCCGTTAGACTCAAAGACTCGGAGTTACTCGGGCGAGTACTCAAGTGGTCAACGAGGACAGACTGTAAATCTGTTGGCTTCGCCTTCGAAGGTTCGAATCCTTCCTCGCCCATTCATCTTCACTGACTGGCATCGCACGCGACACCGTGGGGGCGCTCTTGAACGCAAAGTGACACTGCGATACCGTCTTGGTTTCTGGGTCGGACTTCGCTCGCGTCTCGTACTGACCGACACCACCACCCACCCCTTGGAGTCATCCCATGAAGAACATCTCAACTGGCACCGGTATCGCTTTGCTCGCAGGAGCAATCGTCGCGTTTCCATTGCTGAACCGCATCAGCTCAATCGACCACGCAGCGCACGCGAGCAGTGCAATGACTGCGCTCGCGAGCGCCGCGATGGCACAGACACCGGCAGAGCCGACGATCGTGTGGTATTCGGTGGGAGGTGGCGCGTCAGATGCCGGATTCACGGTGTGGCGAGCATGGTCCGATGGCACTGTCGAGTATCGCCGCGTGAGAGACAACGCTGGCGCCTTCGGGACAGCCTGCTCCGCGACAGCCGGCCCATGCGTTTCACTCTGGTTCCGCGTGAATGATCCAGCGCAGGGCTACGCCGCCGCATCAGACACCAACGCCGATGAACAAGTGGATGGTGCTGACCTCGGCATCATGCTCGCTCAGTGGGGTCCAGCTCCGCGGGTCGGCATCCCGCCTTCAGACTGCCCGCTCAACTTGATCAACCCCTGAACGACTGGTCGAGCCGCTCTCCACTGACCGCTGCGGCTCACCGCGATCCAGGGAACGATTCGACGTAGCGAATCTTGAAGTCGCCGAGCGCCTTGACCTTCTGAATCTTGAAGTCCGGCAGTGCCGTCACAATCTGCCACTTTCCGGCTGAGTTTGGAAACACCGAGACCTCCTGCACGCGAAGGTCTTCGAGCGCGGTGACGACTTCAACTTTGTAGTCGGCGAGTGCGGTGACATACTGAATCCTGCCAAAAACCTTGCTCACATCTGGTTTCGCTGGCGCGACGGTGATTCCCGCGACCGGAGTGAGCGAGAGCGCGACAACGGCGAGAAATGGCATACGAACGAGGGCCTTGATCATGATGCGATCCTCCGCGGAAGGGGTGCGTCTAGGCGATCAGTCGATCGTACATCGAGGCATCGCCGCTCAGTAGCCTTTTGTCTGCATGACGCCAATCGATCCAGTGATGCCGTTCCTTGTCGGACTCGCAGTTGGACTCATCCTGCTCATTGCCTTCGTGGTGCACTCGTCGCTTGCGCGGCGCGACGAGATCGCCGCGGCGCGCACGCAAAGCGTCAATCAAAGTCGCAGCACCCTCAAGGGACGAATCGCCGAACAGATGGCTCCCCTGCTGCCTGGGTTCGAGTACTCCCCTTCCGATGCGAAGTTTCTCGGAGACCCGATCGACTACATCGTGTTCGACGGGCTCACCGCCGCGCGCGATGGTGACGGTGACCTCGAGGCGATCGAACTGGTGCTCATTGATGTGAAGTACGGCAAGGCCGATCTGTCGAAGTATCAGCGCGCGATCGCGCGTGCCGTCGAGGCAGGTCGCGTGCGATTCGAAGTAGTACGAATCGATACCGATCACTCCGTGACTACAGTGCAGTTCGCTCGGGGCACACGGGGCGAACGATGAGACCGGCGCCGCCTCGCTAGTGGCTCAATTGAAGTGGCGACTCCACGCCACCGAACACATTATTGTCGGCGGGCGTCACGAACTCACGAGTCACGAAGATGCTGGGTGTTGGGGACGAATCGGGCGGAAGCTCATGCACAACAAACTTGTGCGTCCATTGAAAGTCGCCAATGCCATTGTCGGCAGCGGTCAGAGTCGCCTTGCGCATCGCCTGGTACACGAGAAGGTCGTACTTCTGCTCCTCGCAATTCTTGTTCACCTCTGTCGCCCCCCCGATCTTTCCATTCGCATCGGTCTTCGCCGAGTACGGTCGTGGCGTGAGGATGTACAACGCGTTTCCCTTGCCTTTGTCGTACCCCATACCCTTCTCTCCGATGACGCAAGGGGACCGCTTGTTGTTGATCTCATCCTTGATGCTCTGTGAGTTCAGAAGATCAAGGAGGGCGCGCTGGTCGCCTACGTTTTCATTCAGCCCTTCGCCCGTCCAGCAGACGAGGGTGGATCCTCCCCCTGCATCAATGAGCGTGTGAGCGTCGGCAAGATCGCGCAGTTGCCGCGACATCTGCCCGACCATCTCGCATCCATTATTGGCAAGCAGGAGGATGGACGTGATCGAATCCTTGTACTTCACGATGAATGGCAGCACAGTGTCAAATGGGTTTGCAGTCGCCCATCCACCCGCGTCGATTTGGGGGTTGATGACGATCACGCGCGAGACTGGCGCGATGTTTTGGGCCGTCACGATCGCGGGCAGCTCGTCACGCAATCGCAGCGCCTGTTGTTCTCCGACTGGCGACAGGCAGTGTTGGAAAGTCTTCACGGTCGTCGTCGCGTCGATTGAGTCGGTGACCTTGTTCGCCCCTTTGAAGGCTCGGACTGGCGGCAGATTGTTGTGCGCTGGCCAGTTTGGGGCAACCGCTTTCCATGTTTCGCTGAGGGCGCCCTTCTTGGGATCCGCCACGACGCACGCGTCGTGGTCCACACCGTGACGGATCACGATGATCGCTTGACGCGCAGCCGCACCGTTCGTCCCTTCGATGGGAGCCTGGGCGAAAGACCTCTCAACGCTGGTCAGCACGAGTGCACTGAAGGCGGCAATGAACATTGCGGCGCGCACTGCAATAAACGGGAAACGAGGTCTCATCGCGGACTCCTTCATATGAGGTTGTGTGAACACTGTTCCAAACTTGCGAAGTCAGTGTATGGACTCATGCGGGAATCGCTGTGCCCGAGTTCGCGAGTAGCGCACTGTAGAGCGACTGCAGTCGCTCAGTGATTGGACCGCGCGCGCCGGTGCCGACCGGATGGCCATCGAGCGTTCCAACGGCGGTGAGTCCTCCCAGGGTGCCCGTCACGAACATCTCGGTCGCGTCGCGCGCTTCTTGAGGCCGCACGCGTCGCTCTCGACAACAAATCCCAGACGCAGCGCAGAGTTCGATGACATGACCACGGGTGATTCCTGCGAGGCACTGATCAGCGATCGGGGTCGAGACATCGACCCCCTCGACGATGAACACATTCGTGGCGTTGGTCTCAGCGAGAAACCCATTCACGTCGAGCATGAGCGCGTCATCGGCGTCTGCCGCGTTCGCCTCGAGCTTGGCCAATATGTTGTTGAGCAGGTTGTTGTGATGAATCCGCGAATCAAGGCAGTGCGCATCGTTTCTCTGGGTACGCGCGGTGATCAGTGAAATGGGCTTCGCCGGATCGAGCGGCCTTCCGCGCGTGTCGGCGTTGGACTTCCACTCAGGCAAGACGATCAGGCAACAGCCAGACTGGTTGTTGCGGGGATCCATCCCCGAAGTCACCTTGCGGCCGCGCGTGAGCGTGAGTCGAACGTGCGCGCCATCGCGCATGCCGTTGCGCTTCAGGCAAGTCATCAGTGCGTCGGTGACCTCGGTCGCCGATGGGACACCGCAGAATCCCAGTGCCTGTGCTGAAGCGAACAACCGTGCGAGATGGCGGTCGAGGCTGAAGACGCGCCCGTTGGCGACCCGCAGACCTTCCCACACCGCGTCGCCGCCTTGCACTGAACTGTCGAAGACAGAGACTTTGGCCTGATCGCGCGGCAGTAGTTCGCCGCCAACATGCACCACGATCGTCGCGTTGCGGGGATCGCTCATCTCGCCCCTCCAACTCGCGCGCAGATCGCCGCAGTGCGAAGACGCTCGTAGTGAGGACGGCATTCCTCGATGAGGCGCGTGAGGTGCGGCGCAGTCGCTGGGACCCTCGGTCGCCACGCTTCAAATCCAGTGGAGCGGTGCACGTTCTCGTACCAGTGGGGTGCCCACACCCCGTCGCAGGACTTCGGTCCCGAGGGCCACGAGAGCATCGCACCGTCCCACGGAATGCCTGTTTGCTCGCAAAGTTGCCGCAGCACACCTTCGGGGTCGAGCAGCAGTTCTTTCGCGTCCAGTACGACTGGGGACTGCCCCTTCGCGCACAGTTGCGCGAGCAGTTGGGCCTGCACCGCGATTCCCACATCGCCAAGAGTCGGCGCCGCGAGTTGCTTCGCGAGTGTGACGACCACCTCAGCGGGGTCGCGAATCAGCAGCACATTCGTGGTCTTCGTCAGGAACGAGCGATCGAGTTCGACCAAATGATGGGCCATGTGCTTTTGAAAGCTGACCGATCGTTCGCAGGGACCAAGGACGATCTCGCGCACCACACGCTCGCCGTCGCAGTCCACCGCGTTCATCACCTCGGCTCTTCCAGGATGGTCAGCGCCAGTCACTCGCAGGTAGTGCCCGTAGAGGGGTTCGTCGACAACCTGCGTGTCGGCGCGTTGATTGAACGAGTACATCAGCGCGGTCGAGACGTTTCGCGGACCAGACCAGAGGCACAGGCGATGCATGGCGAGGTTGTAGTCGACAGAGGCAGCGATAGGATCGCCTCGTGGCAACGAACCCGACTCTCGATCGAGCGATCACCGACGCTCAAAGTGGGCGACTTTCACAGGCATTGGCGTCGGTTCGGCTTCTCGTACAGCGAAAACCGAGCGATCTCGAAGCAACCCAAGTTTTTGCGATGCTGCTGCTCTGGTCTGGATCGCTCGCGCAGGCACTTCACCACTTTGAGCGATGCATCGCAGTGTCACCTCGTGTCCCAGCATTTCGAAACAATTTCGCAAACGCACTGGTGAGTGCGAACCGCATCGCAGAGGCTGCCGCACAGTTTCGAGCGGCAATCGAGATTGATCCGTCGTACTCCCAGGCATATCTGGGCCTCACACTCGCACTCGCCCAGAGTGGTGAGATGGATGGTGGCATCGAGATGGGAAAGCGTGGGCTTGCACTTCGCCCCGATTGGCCTGAACTCTCACGAAACCTCGCAAGCGTGCTGAAAGATGCGGGCCGAGTCGATGAGGCTCTTGAACTCTTCGCACGCGCGATCGCCAATCATCCGCACGATGCTGGGCTGCGCTCAGGCTCACTCTGGGCGCTCAACTACACCGACCGTAGCGTCGACGAGGTCGCACACGCGCACCGCGAGTACTCGCAGTGTGTTCGCGCAGGTGGCGTTCGAGCAGCGACGAAACCAGTACCTGATCGACCGCTTCGAATCGGCATCCTTTCGGGAGACATGCGAACTCATTCCGTGGGTTACTTCGCTGAGCCATTCATGCGTGCGCTGCCAGACCAGAGCCACCTCGCCATCTTCTCGACTGGGAAGCCAGATGCACACGACTTGATGCGCAAGCGATTCCAAGGACTCGCGCATGAGTGGGTCGAGGCATTCTCAATGGACGATGCCACGCTCGATCATGCGATTCGATCTCGTGCGATCGATGTTCTCGTCGAGTTGGGAGGCCATTCGTCGGGTGGGCAACTCACGGCACTCGATCAATGTCCCGCGCCGGTGATCGTGACAGCGATCGGCTATCCCAACACCACAGGACACCCAGCCGTCGGCTGGCGAATCGTTGACTCGATCACAGACCCTCTCGAGAGCGATGCGCAGTGCACTGAACGGCTCGTGCGCCTCGACCCGTGCTTCTTGTGCTACGACCCGCCCGCGGACGCGCCGCAACCTTGCATGCCGGCGGCTGAGGCACCCATTACATTTGGATCGTTCAATGTGACACCGAAAGTCTCGGCGAGGACGATCGCGCTGTGGAGCGAGACGATGCAGCAACTTCCAACTTCGCGCCTCCTTTTGAAGAGTCGTTCCATGGGTGATCCTGGGATACGTGCAGCGCTGCTCTCGAAGTTCGAACGCGCTGGAATCGGCCCCGAACGAATCGACCTCATCGCCTACACCCCATCGCTCACCGATCACTTGAATCTGTACTCGCGCGTGCACCTCGCGCTCGACACAACTCCCTACAACGGCACGACGACCACCTGCGAGGCGCTCTGGATGGGCGTGCCGACGATCGCGCTGCTCGGTGATCGACACTGCGCTCGCGTCAGCGC
>SXGS01222057.1_pt1 | contig 26053 bp, 20 predicted proteins | sample 3174681 | NCBI WGS metagenome assembly SXGS01 (sample SAMN11356861, study PRJNA531348) | freshwater metagenome | isolation source: freshwater sample F1-80 | place: China: Fuxian Lake, Yuxi | collected 2017-12-25 | reverse complement strand
GAGGGCTGACGCCCTGCCGCTCGCCAAAAACATCTCATTCGAGGCCGCGCGGGGCGGGGTATAGCGGGCGGGGCATTCTGAAAGTGGCCTCGCGCGCGGTCAAGTTGGCTGGACCAGCGACTCGTCGAAGTAGTTGATCGACATCCCCGCGTCGATCACCAAGCCCTGAGCGTTGATGCCTGAAGATCGCGGACTCAGCAGGAAGGCCACCGCGTTGGCAACCTCGTTCGTTTGCACCGCTCGTTTGCGGAGCGTCGCCTTTTCCGCGTGCAGATAGCTATCAACGTAGCCGGGAATCCCCGCCGAAGCCGAAGTCTTCAACAGTCCGGGACAGACCGAGTTGAATCGAATCGATGAGAACTTCGCGAACGACTTCGCCAGAAAGCAGACCGACGAATCGAGCGCCGCTTTGACCGGAGCCATGTAGCCGTAATTCTCCGCCGCCATCCGGGTGGTCGAGATCGAAACGGTGACGACACTGCCGTTTTCCTTGTCGAGTAACTCCCGAAAGGCATTCGCCAGCGCGATGAACGAGAAGCACGACACGTCGACCGCTTGCAAGAACGCACCGCGTGGAGTCTCGTGAAACGGCAGCCAGCCCGCCGAGTAATCGGCGAACGCCAGCGAATGCACGAAGCCTTGAATTGGTCCGTGCTGCGCCGCGATCTCGTCGCGAACCCGGTCGATCTGGTCTTGATGCTCGACATCGCAGACATGAATCGGCGCATCGCCCACGAGTTTGCGAATCTGTTCGCGCCGCTCTTCGCTGCGGACAACGTGAATGACCTGCGCCCCGGCTTCGGTTAGCACCTGCCCGACATGCGCGGCGACGCTCTTTCGATTCGCCATGCCGAAGACGACGATGCGGCGGTCGGTCAGATTGAGAAAATCATTGGTCATTGATGATTGGCTATTGGCTATTTGTGATTGCCCAATAGCCAATAGCCAATCGCCAATGACCAATGACCAATCTCATTAAAACTACTTCCCGCCATTCAAGTACAATTTTACGTTATGAGTCGCTCGCCCGCCGGCGACGATGTCCAGCTTGCCGTCGCCGTTGAGGTCGGCACAGATCAGGTCTTCGGTGGCCATGCCGCCGTCGTCGATCGTGTGCTTGGTCCACTTGGTCGCGGTTGTGTCGTCGGCTTTGTAGATGAACACGCCCGGGCCTTTGATTGGACCAGGACCTGGATCGCTGAAGCCCAGCACAATTTCGTCGCCGCCGTCGCCGTCGATGTCGCACGTCCAGAGTGCGTGACCTCGATTGAGCGTCGCGTCGATGACGTGCCGTGGCCACAGGCCGTCCGGAGTTTTGTCGCCCGCCTTCGGCTCGACGTACACGGCGCAGGCTTGGCCGTGCATCGGCTCGACCGTGACGATGAATCGCGGGCCGTTCTTCAACTTGCCGACTTTGATTTCGCCGGCCCCCTTGGATTCCGGCTTGTCGCCGCTCGCGCCGTTGCCGAGCTTCCTAGTCAGCCAAGTCATCGACGTACCGTCGCGGATCGTATCCGCCAGCAGATGCACGCCCTCTTGGCTGGAGGTGACGGTGTCTTCGATCCCGTCGCCGTTCCAATCGAGATGCCAGTGATTGTGCATTCGGTTCATCGAGGCATTCATCACTCGACTGGGCCACGGGTCCGACTTGGGCTTCGCTGGAATCGAAAACGCCAGCAACCGCGCCCCTTCGCCTTGCGACTTGTTCAGCGGCGAGACGACCAGTTGCGGACGCTTCTCGCCCGTGACGTTGGCAAACCTCATGCGGTGCGTCCACGGCTCGTGCCCGATCAGATGCACATGCCATTTCTCGTCGAGTGACGCCCCGCGCGACAGCCAAACGAGCTGGCCGGTGTTCTTGCCGGACCAGCCAGCCCCGACCGCGAAGTCGATCTTGCCATCTTGGTCGATGTCGAGCGGTGCGATGCAGACATTATCGCGTTCCGTCTGGTCCTCGATGATAACTCGCCGCTTCCAACCGGGAGCCTGATACCACAGCACTCGGTTTTCGGTGACAGCAACGACATCTTGTTTGCCGTCACCATCGACATCCGCCAACGTCACCGCATAGCAGACTTTGCCAACGTCGGGATCGAGCGTCTTGGCCTCGAACTTTGGAAACTCCGACGCGCTGGCTGCAAGGTTCGCCAGCCCCAGAGCCGCGCATGTCAACGTGGTCGCCAGTGGTCGTCTCATCGTTGCTTTCCCCTTGTCGAATGCCGGAATTGGAGGAGAAGACACAATGACGAAAGCCGCCATGCAACGCAAATCATTGGGCCGGCTGCGAATTCTCTCAGCGCGATTTGCCGAGATCTCCCAGCAAGACCTCGATCTGGAGCGGCTGAGACCACTCGGACGTGAGCGGCGCTCGATCCTCGGATCGCGGCCAATGCAAATTCAGATCCGTCAATTGATCGTGAATCGTGTGGAGATCCCAGAGCTGAATGGAATGGCTGGCATAGCACGCGACGGCGAACCAGCGGCTGTCAGGACTGAAGCAGGTTCCTCCCACGAGTCGTGCCGTCACGGGGCTGAGCGTTGCCAGTTCCGCTCCGCGAATCACGTCGATCAGGTCGAATTGACCTTGGCCACCGCTGGAATTGATGGCCATCAGATTCCCGGCGGGGCAGAAGTTTCCGCCGCCGTGTCGCTTTTCATGCTGGAGTTCTTGCCACGATCCGACTTCCCAAGTCTGTGCCGGGTGTCCTTCGATTCCAGAATGCGAAGCGAGTTCTCGGCAACACAAATCGCCACACGTTGGCCATCCGAGCTGAAGTTCAAACCCACCGGACTTCCTGGAGCATCAAACTCGCTCGGCCTTGTCTATGAGGTCGATGGCTTTGTTCCGCTGTTTGCGAAACGTCACCGCCGACCACGACGAGCCGACGAGCAGCCCGACCACCCATGTTTGCCTCTCAACTGTTGCAGCGTCTCAAAGGTTGGAAGCCGCTCACATCAACGCCACGCCGGCCCGCCAGGCGGCGTTCGACAAACTCGGTGCCGTGCCTGGAGTGTCTTGAGAAACGTTGTCTGCTCGCGTCGGTGTTTGGCAATGATGACGAGTTTGGCCGACCTCGCTCGCTCGCTTTTTTTGATCCAAGGTTCGCGTCGGCCAGTTTTTTCAACCCGCCAGGATCGAAACACCACCAAATTACTCTCAACGTGGCGGCAGCGTCCGACCCGGATGGTGACGGCATCGTGCATTCGCCGAGCATCACGGTCGAGGGGCGCGCGAGGACCAAAGAACGCGTCGGGATCGATCTCGATGGGGACGGACGATTTGAGCAAGTGACTCGCGCAGATCGTCGGGGGCGTTTTCAGTTTGCCGTGACGGTTCATTCGGGTGAGTCCGAACTACGAGTGCAGTCGCTCAGGCGGTTCCGTGGCGAACAGGCCGAGCTGTTTGTCACCGGGAAGTTCCACCGTTCGGACGTGCCGGGTCAGCCGCAGGAGATTCGCTGGCAGTTCGATGGCGACAACTCTCACAACGACGTCTTGATTCGTGCCTGGGCTTCCGGCGAAGTGCTGGCCCAAAGCGGCAGCCACGCCGTCAGTCCAGGCAGCCGACCAGCGACGGGTGAGTTGTTCTACTTGCGGTCCGACAATTCGTGGAGTTCCACAGAGACCGTCTTCGCCGCTCGTCAGAAGGCTGGTCGTTTGACGGTGCAACTGCCCAGCGACGCGGAAGGTGAATGGCGCGTCGAAGTCTTGGCTCGGAATCGGACATCCGGTGAATTCCGCAGTGTGCAATCGCAGAGCATTCTGGTCAGTTCGGAGCCGGCGATACTGTTGAAGGTCAACCGCACGTTGGCCAATCGCTTCGATGCGATCCACGCCGAACTTCTGACGAGCGCCGGGCAGACGCCGAGAAATGTGCTGTTGATCGCCTCGCTGGAACTCCCGGATGGAAGTCAACTGGAACTTCCGAGCCTGACTCCAGGGCTGGGCGACTTGTACGAAGGAGTCTCGAAGGATTCCTACTTCACGCTGTTGAATCAGTCTGGCTTCCTTCGGCGAAGGACAATACCACTTGCGCGTCCGCTTGCTGGATGCCGCGACCAGTCAGTTTCTGGCGATGTCGGATGCCATCATCGTCGTCTCGGATACCGCTGGCACGCTCACCGGGACGATTGAGGACGTCGCCGGTGAGCCGTTCAACACAACGGACGCGCTCGTAGCGGTGGTCAAGGCGTTCGACATCGACGACCGTGCCGTGCGCGGACAGGCGGCCATCGCCGTGGACTCGGCATTCACGGCCTTCGCCGAAGAACGACTGGCATTCAACGAGGCAATGCCAAGCGAAATGCCCGCCGTGGAACTGCCTCTGCCGAGCGTGGTCGTTCTGTCCAACAGCTCGGACAGTCAGGAACAGGTCGAACTTTCAGCCCGTTTACTGCAGCAATATGCTCCCGAAGTGGACTACACGACCGCCGGCGACATCGGTCACAACTTGCAATCCTACGTGGCGAACCAGCAGGGCGGTGGTGAAGGTGACGCGGCAGGCTTGGAGGCCAACGTGCAGGCCGTGGTCGGTTTCGAGTTTCTGATCAGTATGAGCGTCATCCGCTTGCCGGCAAGCAACCTGCAAATCGTCAATCTGCGATTGGTTTCCACGAGCAACGGCGCGGTTCTCAACGCAATCACCGAGCGTGGTTCGGGCACTGAATCGTTTGTCTTGAACGCGTTGATCATCCGGGCGGCGGGCCGTTTGGCGGAGGGCCTCGTCGAGAAACTTCGCGACAACCGCGTCGAGCCGATCTCGCCCATCATGCTCCTCAGTCTCGCACGGGAGCACCTAGAGCAATCGAGTTCCGTCAGCGTCAAAGCCACGCTCATGGAAGCCAATGACCAACCAGTCTCAGAGGCCGACGTGACGATCACCAACACGCCGCCGGGGGGCAACCCCAGCACACGCGTCGGTCGGACCAATATCCAGGGCATTTTCGAAGCCTCGTTTCCAGCCGGAGCGCAGCATGGCACCGGCACTGTGTTGGCGACGTTCCGGCGGGCGGACGAGCGAATTTTTAGCAGTACGCCGCCAAGGCTCGAATATGAGGCGGGGGACCGGACCACCAACGCCGAAATTCAACTGGACGCTCGGCGACGCAATTTGCCCGATGGCGAAAGCGAACCGGTGCTCCTGACATTGTCCGCTCCGGGAGAGGGCTTCACACCGATTCCCAACGCCTACGTTCAACTGACTCTCGAAGATCGCCAGGAAACCGACACGGACTCCCAGATTCAATTCGAAGGGTTCGTTGGTCGAACTCTGGGAGCTATGACGGATGCCGACGGGCACATTCGCTTCACGTTTATTTCAGGCGCAATCGCCGGACGCTCCATCGTCACGGCGACGTACATGCAGCCCTCAACGGATCCGAGCGGCACGCCTCAACCGCTCACTCAGCCAACTCGCGATCGGTGGCGGTTCGCTGACGGGAGAAGCCGAAGTCCACATCAACGACAACGGAATGATTACGGACGAGCAAGCGACGGCTGTCGCGACCAGGTTAGGTGCCGTGGACATCAATGTTCGCAACAATGGGTTTGCCATTTAGCACTACGGCGCACTTTCACGCCACCGGGCCTGCTCCGGTAGTCTCTACACAACTCGTATTCGCCCCAAAGGGGCAGCTCTATGTCAGCCCAGGGCAACACCCTGGGTTGGCAACGCAAACACGACCGAGAGCCCTGAAAGGGCGGCACTCCTTCGATTGGCGGGGGAATTCGTGCCGCCCTTTCAGGGCTCAGCAAACGTCGTGGCCATTGAACCCAGGGCGTTGCACTGGGCTGACATAGGGATGCCCCTTTGGGGCTTAAAACGCGGCTTTGCCGAATTGTGTAGAGACCACCGGAGCAAGCCCGGTGGCGGAAAAAAGTGCGCTGTAGGATTAATAACTGCCCAACTTCAAAAATGCGTCAGCGAGGGAGTGGGACACCGAACAATTGAACTGCCACCCAATCTCTGGCGCGACTGGATACGACACCATGCAGTCCGATTGCGAAATGGACGCGAGCGGACAAAACGTGTCTCATTCCGTGTCACGATTCCCTCACGGCTTAGCACAAACGAATCACACCTCATGTCCGTACCGTACCAAAACATCGTCCACACATTGCGGCAAGCGTTCCCACAGCCGGTCTCTGACCGGGTTCACGATGCCTATTTCGTGTTCTCGTTTCTGCGAGCGCTCGATCAAGTCGATCGGATGAAGTCGGTCAGTCCGCTTCTCGGCAAGCCAGAAACGCTCGACTACTCCGTCGCGAAGAATTGTCGTGTCGCGAATGAGCCGAGCACCCTCGAACACGTCACCGAAGAACTCGTCGAGCACCTTTCCGGCCTGTTCATCTCCGGTCACGCGCGAGCACAAGTCAACGTCGTCCCGGCCCCGACGATCCCCAGCATCATCGGCGGGATGCTGCCGTCGATTTACAACCCGAACTTGTGCAGCGACGAATCCGGCCGCCGAGTCTCCGTTGCTGAAGTCGAAGTGACCGCGATGACCGCCGATCTCATCGGCTATCCGGTCGAGCAAGCTGGCGGCGTCTTCACATTCGGCGGCACCGGCACGCTGTTGTACGGAGTGAAGATCGGCCTCGAAAAAGCCTGCCCCGGAACAGCACAAACGGGCTTGCACGAACCGGCGGTTCTCATCTGTTCGGAGCGTGCTCACTACGCCTGCTCAACGGTCGCCAGTTGGCTGGGACTCGGCGAGCAAAACGTCATCCAGATTCCGACCTCGCCAGAAAATGAGATGCGGACATGCTTGCTCGAAACGATGCTGCGCGATGTGCTCAAGCAAGGCCGCAAGGTCGCCGCGATCGTCGCCACGATGGGGACGACCGACGCATTCGGCCTCGATGACCTCGCCGCGATCATCGAGATTCGCGACCGCCTGCGTGACGAGTTCAGCCTCAACTACACGCCGCACATCCATGCCGACGCCGTGATCGGTTGGGCGTGGAGCGTCTTCAACGACTACGACTTCACGACCAATCCGCTCGGCTTCCAACCGCGCACCGTGCGAGCGTTGGCCGGCACCGCGCGCCGTATCAAGCATCTCGGTCTGAGCGACTCGCTGGGGATCGACTTCCACAAGACCGGATTCACCCCGTACGTCAGCAGTCTGTTCCTGCTGCGAAGCGCGGCCGACCTGCGGCTCATCTCGCGAGATCAGTCGGCGACGCCGTACCTGTTCCAGTCGGGGCACCATCACCCTGGCAAGTACACGCTGGAGACGACTCGCAGCGGCAGTGGCCCGATGGCCGCGCTCGCCAACTTGCGGCTGTTCGGCAAGGACGGACTCCGTTCGCTGCTGGGACATTTGGTGACGATGGCCTCCGAGCTTTCCACACACCTGAAGGCTCACGCTTCAACAACAGTGCTCAACGCTGACAACTTCGGAGCAGTGACGCTGTTCCGTGTCTATCCCGACGGCGTCGATACCTTCACGATTCCGAAGCTCGAACAGACGGACGTGAGCTACCGAGATCAACTGAAAGCCAACAACGCCTACAACCGCCGCGTCTTTGAACTAATCCACGACGAAGCCCTGCAAGGCCGAGGCATTGTGATCTCACTGACCGACTGCTACCGCCTCTCCGACTACGGCGAGCCAATTGTCGCCCTCAAGTCGTACATCATGAGTCCATTCTCCGAACCCGAAAACGTCTCCGCCGTGCTCGACTCCCTCTGGCGAGCACGGCAGATCATCGCGTCGGAACAGTGATTGTCGTGTTTTGTCATTTCTTCGATTTGGGGTGATTCAGAAATTCGAAATCTCAGTCGTGGAACGACTGAGCGACGTAGGCGCGACGAGCGCTGTCATACTCACGCTGGTCTCGACAGTCTTGAGACGGCGTTGCACTGAGCTGGGACCATGACTTGGCGCGGGCTCGCACCGCTGATTCAAGAAATCACGGCCACCGACGCTCGCGGTGTCAAACTCACCCGCACTGTCTTCCGTGCCATCGCCGAAAGACTCAAACGAGACAAAATCCTCCCCAAGTGGAGCCTCGTCATTCCCACGCCCAGCGGGTAGGTTATTTCCCGGCTGCTGCCTAACCCGAAGCGTCAGCGAGGGCGAACCGCAACAACGCCTCGCTGACGCTTCGGGTTGGTGTGTGAACACGAACAATCTGAATGAACGACTCATGCGCATCCTGATGACTGCTGGCCCGACGCGAGAATACTTGGACGACGTGCGATATCTCTCGAACGCAAGCAGCGGCCGTATGGGCTACGCGCTCGCGGCGGAAGCGGTGGTTCGTGGGCATCAAGTCGTTTTGGTTTCGGGGCCGGTGGAGTTGGCTCCGCCGAAAGGCTGCGACGTGCGATTCGTGCAGACGACCGAAGAGATGCGGATTGCGTGCGAACAAGCGTTTCCGTCGTGCGACGGTGTGATCGCGGCGGCGGCGGTGTGTGACTACAAGCCTTCACAACGAGTGACCGGCAAGATGTCAAAGACCGGCGAGCCGCTGACGATTGAATTGATTGAGACCGACGACGTTCTCGCTGGTCTGGGACAAAAAAAGAACGGCCGCTGGATCGTGGGCTTCGCGCTCGAGGCCACGAACTCGCGCGAGAACGCGTTGCAAAAACTGCGAGCCAAGAATTGCGATGTCGTTGTGCTCAACGATCCCCGTGCCATCGGTTCCGCGACGAACTCGGTCGAACTGATCGACGACAGCGGTCAACCGATCGAGAGTTGGAACGGCTCGAAGGAAGCGGTCGCTCGCGAGCTGCTGAATTGGATCGAGCGGCGGTGGAATTCGTGTTCTTTCTGACTCAGGTTCGGGTGACTCTTGAGGAGTTCCTCGAAGCGTACAACGCCAAATCAAACTTCAGTCCTTACAGGAGCCACTCAGTGAACACGTTGCTGAAATCCTTCGGAATGGTCATCAGTCTGCTGTTCATTCTTAGCGGCAGTGTTTTCTCTGCCGATCCGCGTCCGGGCGACGAGGCCATCGAGAAATATCTAACAGGTGAAACGAAACTGCTCAGCTTAAATGTGCTGGCGGAGGCGGATTCGCGTGAGGCCTGGGAGGCGAAGCGGGAGGAGTTGAAGCGGCAGTATTGGGACATGCTTGGACTGTGGCCGGTGCCAGAGCGGACGCCGCTCAAGGCGACGGTCACGGGGACGGTCGCTCGCGAGAACTTCACCGTTGAGAAGGTGCATTTCCAATCGAAGCCGGGGCTATACGTCACCGGGAATTTGTATCTGCCGAAGGCGAACAAGCACGACGCGCCAGCGAGTGGTCGAACGCCAGGGGACCAGGACCACTCGCTGGCGCGTCGTGCTAATGAGAACGTTTCAAACGGGAAACTCCCCGCCGTGCTTTACGTCTGCGGGCATTCGGGCAAAGGGCGGGACGGGAACAAGACGGCGTTTCAGCAACACGGGATGTGGTTCGCAACGCATGGGTTTGTCTGCCTGGTCATCGACACGCTGCAACTCGGAGAAGTCGCCGGTGTGCATCACGGGACGTACAACCGCGACCGCTGGTGGTGGCATTCGCACGGCTACACGTCGGCCGGGGTTGAGTGTTGGAACGGCGTGCGCGCGATCGACTATCTCGTCTCGCGGCCGGAGGTCGATTCGGAAAAGATCGCAGTGACGGGGATCAGCGGCGGTGGAGCGGCGACGTTCTGGATCGCGGCGGCAGACGAGCGAGTCAAAGTCTGCGTGCCGGTCAGCGGCATGAGCGATCTGCAAAGTTACGTCACCGACAAAGTCTGCAACGGTCATTGCGACTGCATGTTTCTCTACAACAACTACCGCTGGGAGTGGACGACGATCGCCGCTCTGATCGCTCCGCGGCCGATGCTGTTTGAGAACTCTGGCTACGACACGATCTTCCCGATGCCTGCCAACGAACGGATTCGTGCTCGGCTGGCGAAGCTCTACGGCTGGTACGAGAAGAAGCCGGGAGAACTGTTCGACATCGGCGTCACACCCGGCGGACACAGCGACAACGTCGAGCTGCGGCTGATGGCCTATCGCTGGATCAGCAAGCATCTCAAAGCCGATAACTCCGAGACTGCCGAACCACCGCTGCCTCCGTTCCCCGGCAAAGAACTTCGCGTCTTCCCGGAAGACATCGACCTGCCGAAGGACAGCCTCAACGACAAGATCGACGAGTCGTTCGTGCAACTCGCGAAGCCGATGACTCCGAAGAACAAAGAAGAGTATCACGCCTGGTCACAGCGTCTGCGGGGCGAATTGCTCGGCCGAGTCTTCCGCGATTGGCCGGATGAAGTCCTTGCTGCTGAAGTTCGCGAAGAAATGCCGGACGGTCGCGTCATTCTTCGGACGGACATCGAGGTGTCCGTGCTCGCCGCGCGAATTCAGGCGACAGCCGCTGCGCAGGAGAAGCCGACACGCTTGTGGCTCGTTGTGCTCAATGCCGATGATCCAGAAAGCAAGCTCCCGTCCTGGACGAAGGGAGTCCTTCCTGAAGGTCAACCGGTGACGGTGCTCAGCCCGCGCGGCAGCGGCGAGTTCTCGGCCTGGACTCGCAAGAACCCACCGAACTACGTCGAGCGTGCTCACGCACTGCTCGGCCGCACGGTCGATGCCGGCCGAGTCTGGGACGTGCAAGCGACCGCTCGCTGGCTGCACGAAGCGGAGGGCAACGAGTTGTCGGTCGGCGTGCTCGGCAAAGGCCAAGCCGGAGTCCTCGGCGCGTACGCCGCACTGTTCGAGAACTGCATCGCCGAAGTCACGCTCGTCGATCCGCCCAGCACTCACCGCAACGGTCCACACTTCCTGGGCGTGATGAAAGTTCTCGAAGTTCCCGATGCGCTGGGGCTTCTCGCTCCGAGACAAGTCAAACTGATCGACGTGAAGGACGCGGCGTTTGACCGCGCGTTGCAAGCCTACAAAGCCACCGGTTACGAAACGCGGATCGAGCGAAAGTGATCGTCACTTGGCTTCAATGCGCAGCAGTTCGGCGAGGTCGTCGAACTTCAAGCGTTCGGGGAAATCGTTGCGGCGGAGAACCTTGGTGCGGAGATCGAGCAGCGGTTGTTGCGATTTCTCTTCGACGCACTTGAGCAGTACGTCGCGCCACTCCGACTTGGACCGCAGCAATCGAACCAGGCGCTGGCAATCGTTGCTGGTCTTGATCGGAACGTTTTTGAAAACGACCCGCTGGTTGGCATCGTTTGGTTGCAGTGAGCGGCAACGCATCGAGTAGCCGAATGGATACGCCTCGTAAGCATTGAATCGCCAACGGACTCGGTTTTCCGAGACGATTTCGCCGTTCGATTCGAAGACGTCACCTGGCATCGTCAGCCTGTAGTCAAAGTCTTGTGGCAGAAGTTGAAACGGTGAATGCAGGCCGATGATCGGAACCAAGCGAGCTTGAACTTGTTTTTGGAAGATTTCGTCCGACGAGTACTTATCGGTGATCAGTTTCTTACCACGCTGGTGGAACCGATTCGGAGACTTTTTCGAATCCGGCTTCAACAACTCTCGGACAAGTTCCGCCGCGAACTCGTCGGTGATCGGCGTGCCGTCTTTCTTGCGGATGAGCTGCTTGGCTTTGTCCTGGCCGAACTGTTCGAGCGTTTCATCCGTCGTGTCCTTCAAGCCGTGCCGAGCATTGATGGCCTTGAGTCGTTGCTCACCTTGAGATTTGCGTCCGTTGTCTTGAATCCACGGTTGTTCGTGTCGCAGCGACAAGTCAATCCACAGCGAAATCAGTTCGTCGAGCCACGTCGCCCCTTCGTCGCGCAGCCAAGGTTCGACGGCCGAAACGTCGTAGTCTGGACTCAATTCCTGTCGCAAGGTCTCGACAACGATCGGCACCACGAAGTCGATCAACTCCCGTCGTGCGAACGGAATCTCTTCGAGCTTCACGCAATCCGTGAGCGTCTCTTCCCAACGATGCTCGGTGACGAAGGCGAAGTCTTCGCGTTCGGACTTGCGTTTCAGCGTTGAGGACGGCAAACCGGGTGGAGCCTCGACGCGGTAGTGCTCGGGGATTTCCTCCCCCGACCCGAACCGGCCGCGTGCCGACCAACCACTATTCTTCGGGTGGTTCGGCTTTCCGTCCTTCTGCTTCGGATGGTGGATATCGAACACGTCCCACGGTTCCGATTGCAGCCGCTCGTCCGAGATACCGTCGCGGACTTCTGGCCATCGCTTTCGCTGTTGCTCGTCGAGTGGCTGCCAGATCGAACGATCAACACTGCCGTCGGGAAACAACTCGGTTTCGGCCCGAAAATGCTCGACCGAACAGCCGCAGGAAACAACGATGAGCCACAAACAAGCGGAGATGCGAGACGACATGAGCAGCCTCGGAAAAGAGAGATTCGTTCGTCAGACCACGAGACGCGACGCCTCAGGATTATTCCCGATCGTGCATGTCCTTCGCGACGCTGCCGGTACGAAACGTCTCGCAGGACATACTGCCGTCAGCGTGAATTTCGAAGGTGACCGCGCCGTGGTCGGCGGTGCTCAGGACCGTGGTGCCGAGGCCGAAACGGGAACGAAGCGTCGCGAGATTGGCTCGGCGGTCGGCGCTGACGATCAGCCAGTTCGGCCGTGCCCAGCGGGCAAGGTCGGTCGTGTTGGCTCCGAGGCTGCCGTGATGCGGCGACACCAAGATGTCGGCCTGTTGAGATGGCGTGTGCAGCAAGCGGCTCAGGCCGTCGCGTTCCAAATCGCCGGTTAGCAGGATGCGGTGGCCGGCGTATTCGATCAGCAGCACGATGCTGTTGGCGTTGTCGGGAGTCAGCATTTCGTTCGCGGTCGGATGCAGTACGCGGCATTTGATGTGCTTGTCCAAGATGAGCGAATCGTCTTGCCACGCCAGGCAAACCGGGACTCTGCAACGTCCAGCCGTATCGAGCACTTGTCGGACCTCTGGCTGATTCCAGTCGACGAACTGCGGCGAGATGAAAAGTCTTCCGACCGGCAGCGTTCGCAACAGACTTGGCACGCCGTTGACGTGATCGGTGTCCGCGTGCGACAGCACCAGGCCGTCGAGCCGGCTGTGTCCGCGATGCCACAGAGTTTGCTGGACAATGTCCGTCGCGCGGCGAGCGTTGCCCATCATGCCGCTGTCGTACAGCAGAGTCCGGCCCGACGGAGATTCGATCAGCACCGACAAGCCGTGTCCGACCGACAACACGGACACTCGCAGCGGTTGCGGTTCACTCGGCAACAACGCGACGGCGAGGCCGACGGCGGTCCAGAGCCAGAAGGCGATCCAGCCGAGATGTCGCAACAGCGGGCCGCGAATCCACCAGAACAGTGTCGCCAGACAAACGAGCGCTCCGACCAGCCACCACGTCGGCGGTGTCGGGACGTAGCGATGCCCACAAGACAACTCGGCGGCGAGATCGACGATCCACAGCATCACTCGCAACGACCACTCGAAGGGGACCGCAATCCAACTGGCCACGGCCGAACTCACGAAGCCGACCAGCAACATCGAATAGCCCAAACACAGCGTTACGGTCGCGACAGGAATCATCGGAATGTTTGCCAGCAGACCCACCGGAGAGACCAGATGAAATTGCCTCGCGATCAACACCGACGAGAACAGCCAGCAGAAGAACGACACCGCCGTTCCGTCACGCAACATGGACCAACCGCCGGTCAGGACTTTGCGAATCGCGGTCTTGGGGAGTCTCTCCGCCAGTTCGCTCGCAAGTTCTGCCTCAGTCTTCGTTGTTGGTGTTTCCGCTTCTTGCTCGGTTTGCAGACGGGTTTCTTCCAACAACCAACCGCGCCGCGCGGAGAGCCACAAGATGACCGCAACTGCCAGGAACGAGAGTTGTGCTCCCGTGTTGAAGGCGTCCGTCGGATTCCACCACAGTACGCCGAGAGCCGTGACCGCCAGCAGATTGTTCGCGTGAGTCGGTCGATCCCACGGCCAGCCGAGTGTCGAGAGAAACACCAGCAAGGCCGCACGCACCACGGGTGGACCGGCCTCTGTGATGGCAGCGTACCCACCCACGAACGCCAAAATCGAAATCGCCGTCAACCCGCGCGGCAGATTGAGCAGCCGGCACACTCCGCCGACGAACATCGCCAAGATTGCCACGTTCAAGCCAGAGATTGCCAGGACGTGCATCGTGCCGCTTTCGACGAACGCTTCACGCTGATGCGAGGTCATGCGACCGCGACTCCCCAGTAGCAACGCCAACGCGACCGATGACGTGGCCGGCGACAATTTGTCACGCAGCAGTTGTTCGCAATGCTCGCGAGCGACGACCAGTTGCCGTATCGCTTGCGTGACCCGATCGTCTGGCCGCTTCCGAAGCCGTACAGTTTCCAGCGAACGGCAACGCAGAACGGCATGAACACCTTGCTTGCGCAAGAACTCGGCGAAATTGAACTCACCGACGTTACGCGGACCATCCGGCAACGAGAGCCGGCCCAGCAGTTCGACCTCGTCACCGATTTGTAGTTCGCTCGCCAAGCCGGAGACATCGACGCGCACGCCGCCAGTCACGTCGAGCCATTGCTCGCCGTCGCGCAGTTGCAGGCAGTCGATGATCAACACGGTTCGCTCGCGTGAACCCCACGGAAGCGACGAGTGCTCGTCCGACTCCTGAATCAGTTGCGGTCGCTCGGTGATCGTTCCGATCAGCCGCGCCGGCAACGGTTCTTCGCGGGCAAACAAGCCAATGTTGTTTGTCCGGCTGACGGACCAAACGCCGTGATGCCGCATGGCTCCCATTCCCGCGACGGCGGCCAACAGGCAAACGATCCAAGCCCGCGAGCAACACAACGACCGCATCAGCACGGCCAACAACAGCGACGTCAACGTGAAGGTCCAATTCCACCAGCCGACCGCCGAGACGTTCGCATCCACGACGATTCCCAAGACGAACGCCAGGACGACCGGCACCGCAGGAGCGCGGTGGCGGACGACAGATGGGAGCACGTCATCGCTGGTAGAAACTGTCATCAGCAAACCTCTGCACAGTTCGGTTTGTGATGATATCTGCGGTCGTGATAGTCTGCGATCAAGCGAACGTAGCCCGGACGCCTACGTCCGGGCTGTCCGTTCGGACGTAGGCGTCCGAACTACACTTTGCGAGCACGTTGCTCCAGCAGTTCGACGACCGGCACGTTGGCGTCTGGGAATTTCAGCGACCTCAGAGCCGAGACCTGTTCCCAGCGAAAGCCGCGCAGATCGTGGCTCGCATCGGGCGCATCGAGCGGATGACACAGGTAGAAGTGCAGGTCCACGGAGCCGTAGGCATATTCGTAGAGCCGTCGAGTCAGCAGTTCGAGCACCTCGACGCGCAGACCAGTTTCTTCCAGGCATTCGCGGACGGCGGCGGCAGACGGATCTTCGCCCGCTTCACACTTGCCGCCCGGAAATTCGGCGAAGCCAGCCAGCGATGCTCCCGGTGGGCGGATGCCGATCAAGTAGCTTCCCTGATGTTCGACCACCGCGATGCCAATGGTCTTGCGACGGAACTCCGCCATCGTCCGCTCCCATTCGTTGTGGCCGGTCTCCTGATCGAGCCACTCGTCTGGACCGAAGGTCTCACCGAAGACTCGAAGACCTTCGGTCGTCACTCAGATGGCTCGGTCAGGAGACCGGCCACAACAGCGTTGCTCACGACGCGCCGGCTTTCATCTCGGTTGGCGGGGCACCCATCACATGGAAGCCGGCATCGACGTGAACCGTCTCGCCGGTGATGCCGCTGGAATGATCGCTCAACAGGAAGGCTCCGGTCTTGCCGACTTCCTCCATCGAGATGTTGCGGCGCATCGGCGACATCGCCGGGTACAGCTTCATCATCTGATCGAAGTCGCCCACGGCGGATGAACTGAGCGTCTTGAGCGGGCCGGCACTCAGCGCGTTGACTCGGAAACCCAGCGGGCCGAGTTCGTGAGCGGCATACGTCACCGAACTTTCGAGCGCGGCTTTGCAGACACCCATGATGTTGTAGCCGGGGATGACTTTCTCGCCCCCCAGATACGTCAGCGTCAGGATGCTGCCTCCCGGCGCGAGAATTCCGCGAGCCCGGTTCACGATCGCCAGCAGGCTGTAGACGCTGATCTCCATCGACACCTTGAAGCCGTCGCGACTGCACGCAACCGTCAGTCCCTTGAGATCGTCGATCGGAGCGTACGCCACCGAATGCAGCACGAAGTCGATGGTCCCGAATTGTTCCTTCGCGACAGCAAAGACGTGGTCGAGATTCGCATCGTCCTGCACGTTGCACGGCACGAGAAACTTGGCTCCGATCGGCTCGACCAGCTTTTTGACGCGGCGTTCCATTTTGGGCATCGTGGGGTCTTTGTCGGGCAGGTGAGTGAACCCCATCTCCGCCCCTTCATTTTTCAGACACTGAGTGATCGCCCAGGCGATCGAATGATCGTTGGCGATTCCAAAGACCAGGCCTTTTTTGCCGCTAAACATTCCCATTGCGAATGAACCTTGTGCGAAAGACGTGGCGACTGGCGGCTCGCCCGTCGCGTCGGTGTGCGAATGTGCTCGAAACGGGCCGCAAGATACAGCCGGATCAAATGCCCTTCAACCACGGCTGGAAGCTGCGGACTTCGTTGAAAATCAACCCCTTCGGAGCCAGAATGCTCACCCGGTTCAGGCCGCGTTCGCGGCTTTTTTTGTTGGTGAATCGTAAAATCCACTGTTCGCCTCACGCGCCGCGTGCGGCCACGAATTTGCAACCCGGAGTTTTCAACATGGCCAATGTGGCAAAGCTGGCAACCGATGCGCTCAACGCAAGCAATGGACTCTTTCGTTTGGCCCCCACCTGGGTGCCTCGTTCGTTCTTACAGCCGGGTCTGCGATTGAAGCTGCATCCGGCGGACTACTACGCACTCGGCACGCATCGCGGCGGCATTGATGAGCGCTGGTTCTCTTCAACGACGTTCGCGATGAACGACAACCGCGCAGCCGATGAAGGGCTGAGCTACGTCGTGTTCGGCAAAGAGAAATTCACGCTGCGCGACGCGATCGAAGAGATGGGGGCCGACGCTGTCGGCTCGTCGATTTGGAAGAAGTACAAGCGCTGGCCGGTCTATTCCAAGTTCTTCGACAACATGGGGCCGATCCCACACCACATGCACCAGAACGAAAAGCAGGCGAAACTGGTCGGCCAGGAAGGAAAACCGGAGTCGTACTATTTCCCGCCGCAGATGAATCAGATCGGAAACAATTTCCCGTACACGTTCATGGGGCTGGAGCCGGGCACGACGAAGCAGAACGTGATCGACTGCCTCGCGCGTTGGAACGACGGCGATAACGGCATTCTCGATCTGTCCAAGGCGTACCGCCTGAAGCCCGGCACAGGCTGGCTGATCCCGCCGTGCGTGCTGCACGCTCCCGGCAGCCTCGTGACTTACGAGCCGCAATGGGGCAGCGACGTGTTTGGAATGTACCAGTCGATGGTCGAAGGCCGAGCCGTCCCGCGAGCGTTGCTGACGAAAGATTTTCCGAAGAACAAGCACGACGATTTGGAGCACCTCGTCGACGCGCTCGATTGGGAGAAGAACGTCGACCCGAATTTCAAAGACAACAACTATCTCGAACCGATCAACATCGGCGACACGGCTGCGGCCGGTTATCAAGACCGCTGGATTGTGTACGGTCGCGTCGATGGCAAGCAGTTGTTTTCGGCTCGCGAGCTAACGGTGATGCCGGGTGCGAAATGCACGATCAAGGACGGGGCAGCGAGCGGCTGGATCACGACTCAAGGTCGAGGCCGGATCGGCAAGATGGCATTGCAGACGCCGGTGATGATTCGCTTCGGAGCGATGACGGAGGATGAAGTCTTCATCTCGCACCGCGCGGCGTGTGACGGTGTTGAAGTGGAGAACACTGGCACCGAACCGCTGGTCGGTCTGCGTTACTTCGGCCCGGATGCGTTTCCGGATTCGGTGTTGCCGCAGGTTGGCGACCACAAGAAGTTCGCAGGCGCTGCCGGAAAAAAGCGAAAGAAGTAGAGGAGAATGCAATTTTACCACAGAGACACAGAGGGCACGGAGGAAAAAATCACTTCTCCGTGCCCTCTGTGTCTCTGTGGTGAACTGCGTTCCAATCAAAACGAGGGCGGCGCTCTCGCCGTGTGACCGATTGTTCGGGACACAGCGAGGGCGTCGCCCTCAATTTCTCGGAAAGGTCGCTCGCGGGATTACCGGTACGTCGGCAGCGCTTCGAGCGGGCCGAGCGAGACCGCCGGCGCAACGATCACCGGCTGATAGGCCGTCGTCGTCGACAACGGCAGGCCCGTCACCGAGTCGTAGGTCTGGTAGCTGGTGGTGCCGGCCGGAGCATAAGCCGGAGCACCATAGCCCGGCGCACAGCCTGCGGGACCGCACGCGCCACCGTATCCGCCGGCGCCGCAACCGTTCCACGGCCACCAGCAGCAGCAACCGGTCAGGCTCGACATCATCGCGGCCAATGCCAGCATTGTTGTGAGACGTTTCATGATGGAGGGATTCCTTTCCGAGGGGAGTCAAAAAGCGGACGCCACTCGCTGTTTCGCCAGCGAATCGGCTCGAAGGGAGGGGAAGAGACTTCAGAAGGGGGCGAAGGGACGCTGACGATCCGGCGCGAGAATTCCACCGAGGTTCGCCAAGCGGGGCGGGACATTAGGACTCGTCGCCAAACAGGTCAAGACGTGATTTTCGCCGTTAATTCGAGCCGTACATTTCTTGAAGCTGCTCGAAAAAAGCGTTCAGCCGCTTCTGATGCGGACTGGTGGACGTGCGAGGAAGCTCCAGCAATTCCTGCAAATCTCGTCCGGCGTACAGCAGCAGAGATTTCTCGCGGTCTCCCGGCTTGGCCTTTTGTTCCAGCCACGGAACAGTCTCAGCGAGTTGAGTTTTGGCACGCGTCACAAACTCGGTCCAAGCGGCGTAGTTCTCGGTGGTGTCTCGCCGCTGCTGCAATTCTTGGTAGATCGCGACGTAACTCTTGTAGATGTCGGGTCGCCGTCGCGGCCAGAACGACCACGCACCCACGAGGACAACGAGTACGACAACCGCAATCGCTCCCTTGAGCCTCGCTTGCTTGTCGGATTGCCAACGGCGAAGCAACCGTGTTGCCATCGATTGCCAGCGCGGGGCCTTTGTGACACGAGCCTTCCACCCCGATGGAGCCGGAAGGACGGGTTCCGGCTCGCGAATGTTCGGCGGGTCCGGTGTGACGCGAACCTTCCACCCCGATGGCGTCGGAAGGACGGGTTCCGGCTCACGAATGTTCGGCGGGTCTGCCAGAGGAACCAGATCATTGACGAGTTCAGATTCGAATCGCGTTGGGATTTTCGTAGTCGGTGACGAATTTGGTTCCTGAACTCGAACGCTCTCCACAACAGGTGACGAAGTGGCGATAGCGGTCGGAACGATCAACGGAATGTCCGTTTCAAACTCACGCTCATACAATTCGGAAGCTGGTGGATTCTCTTCGAGTTTCGCCGAGGAGCGTCGATTGGTATTTCTGGACACCGCCGATTTCTGTGGCGCGCAGGTTTCCGGCACGAAGAGATCTTCCAACGTCGAGGACAATAGGCCGAGCGACTCTGTCTGCTCATCAAACAAGCCGGGGACTTCGCTGGCGTGTCGCCACTCACCGTCGATTCCCTCACGCACTTGATCGTGGACCAACAAGGCACCCGTCCGAGCCATCTCGGCGAGCGCGTCATGCGGCATCGGACCGAGCAACGCTCCGAAGTCCGTCTGCACAAACCAGTGATGCGGGAGAGATGACATATCACCTGCCAACTTCGAATTCTGCGATCCGTCCAACACTTGAACGACTTCGACGCTCGATTTTCCAGTCCGAGCACAAGAAAAACGCGGCTGGCCAGAAACTTGATCTGCATTGAGTCTGCCAACTTCACAAATTGGCCCACCTTGAGTTGGTGGGTCGCGGCCCTCCCCAAGACGTACGTCGAGCGATAGAAAGCCACTTCGTCAGCCGCTTTGGATATGGTCGGTTCGAGATGAACGGAATTTTCTCTGCGGAAAGCTGCTCATGGTTCGTTCGTTCTGTTGCTGCCTATTGTGTCTTGTGTTCGCGAGTTCGCCGGCAATGGCTGCTCAGCGAGTGATCCTGCAAGGAAACGGCAAACTGACGGTCGTCAAAGCGGACGGTTCCACCGAGTGGGACATGAACTGGGGCGGGATTCACGACATTCATGTGATCAAGAATGGTCATATTTTTGTGCAGCAAGGAGCCGCGAGAGTTGCCGAGATCGACCCCCAAACCAAGCAAGTCGTCTGGTCGTACGACTCGGAAACACAGAATGGAAACGCCGGAAAGAAAGTCGAAGTTCACGCCTTTCAGCCGCTCGATGATGGCCGGCTGATGATTGCCGAATCGGGGCCGGCGCGGATCATCGAAGTCGATCGCGACGGCAAGCTGCTGAAAGAAGTGAAGCTGAAGGTCAATCACCCGCACCCGCACACCGACACGCGGCTGGCGCGCAAGCTGACGAACGGCAACTACCTCGTCTGCCACGAAGGAGACGGCTTTGTGCGCGAGTACGACAACAAGTCGGGCGAGATCGTTTGGGAATACGAGGTTCCGCTGTTCGGCAAGGAACCGAAAGGGGGCCACGGTCCCGAAGCCTTCGGCAACAAGTGCTTCGCGGCCGTGCGGCTGCCGAACGGCCACACGCTCATCACGACCGGAAACGGGCACAGCGTCATCGAGGTCGCAGCCGACAAACAGATCGTCTGGAAGATTGAGCAAACCGATCTTCCCGGAATCACGCTGGCCTGGGTCACGACCTTGGAGGTTCTGCCGAACGGAAACTATCTCATTGGCAACTGCCACGCCGGGCCGCACCAACCGCAACTGATTGAGCTAGAGCCCAAGACAAAAGAAGTCGTCTGGAAGTTTGAACGTCACGCGACATTCGGCAACGATGTGTCGAACTCACAAGTGCTCGAACCCAGCGGGACAAGCCTGCGATAATTCATTTCCATCACCACCTGTTTTGTTACTTCCGAGGACCAAAATGCGAATCATCTTCTCCGTTTGTTGCATTACGTTGATTGCCCTTTGCGGCTTCGTCCGCGCTCAGGACAACGCTCCGAAGCCGCTGAAGGCGCTGCTCATCACAGGCGGCTGCTGTCACGACTACGCCAAACAGAAGGAACTGCTCCGGGCTGGCATCGAATCGCGGGCGCATGTCATGGTCGATCAGTTTCACTCGCCGGACACGAGTACCAAAGCGCGGTTCGACGTCATCTACAGCAATCCGAATTGGGCGAAAGGGTACGACGTCATCATTCACGACGAATGCACCTCTGACGTCAAAGAGATGCCGTATGTCGAGAACATTCTGAACGCTCACAAGAGCGGCATTCCAGCGGTCAATTTGCACTGTGCAATGCACTGCTATCGAGTTGGCACGGACGACTGGTTCAAGTTTGTGGGCATTCACTCAACTGGCCATGGACCGCAAAAACCGATCGACGTCACTTATGTCGAACGCGAGCACCCCATCACGAAGGGTTTCGAGAATTGGACCACGGTCAACGAGGAGCTGTACAACAACATCCGGCTGTTTGAAACGGCGAAGCCGCTGGCGCGCGGTAAACAAGATGTCGGGAAAAAGGTCGATGATTACGTCGTCGCCTGGACCAACCAGTACGAGAAGACGCGCGTCTTCAGCACGACGCTGGGCCACAACAACGACACCGTCGGCGATCCGCGGTATCTCGATCTGGTCACGCGAGGTTTGCTGTGGTCGTGTGACAAGCTCAACGATCAATACCTCAAGCCGGCGAAAAAGTAGGTCCGCCTTTCCAGGCTGACCGAGCAACTCAATGACGACGATTCAAGCGTTTGGGTCAGGCTGGAAAGCCTGACCTACGCTCTGCACCTCAACCGTGACGTGAACCAATTCCTCGTGCTGGCGGAGTTGCTGTCGGTAATCGTTGGGTGTGCGCGGTTCCGGAGTCACCACTCCGACAATGCAAGCGAAGTGCGCGCGGCCGACGCGCCAGAGGTGCAGGTCACTGACGCGCGAGTGGCCGTCGGATTCGATTGCTTCACGAATTGCGGCCACCAGCGCGTGATCCATCTCACGGTCGAGCAGCACGCGGCTGGTCGCTCGGATCAGGCCGCTCGACCAAACGCCGACCAGCACGGCTCCGACGACTCCCATCAGCGGGTCGAGCCACGCCCAATTCCAATACTTGCCTCCCAGCAATGCGACGATCGCCAGGACCGACGTCGCCGCATCCGCGAGCACGTGCACATACGCGGCTCGCAGATTGAGGTCGTGATGCTGATCGTTCGGTGAATCGTGATCATGGTCGTGAGCATGCGCTGCTGAGTGGTTGTCGCCGAGCAACCAGACGCTCGTCAGGTTCACCAGCAGTCCGATCACGGCGACGATCAACGCCTGATCGAATTGAATCGCGTGAGGTGCGAACATTCGTTCGAGCGACTCTGCCACCATCAGCAGCGCGACCATGCCGAGGATGATCGCACTTGCAAAGCCTCCCAGCACTTCGATCTTGAATGTGCCAAACGCGAACCGCGAATCGCGAGCGTATCGCCGAGCCGACCAATAGGCCGCCGCCGTGATCCCCAACGCCGCGACGTGTGTGCTCATGTGCCAGCCGTCCGCCAGCAGCGCCATTGAACCGTACCACCAGCCGGCCGCGATCTCGACGACCATCATCGCCGCCGCCAGCCCTACGACGCGCCAGGTGTTTCGCTCCGCCAGCGGATTGCCGGAGTCGAACTCATGCGAATGGTGCCAGAGCGAAAGTTCAGGCGCGGACATCGAACACCTCGTGGCCTGTCGAAGTTCGTCGGTGACAGTCTGGCGACTTTCCCCATTCGCGGCGACGGAAGTTTTCGCTATCGCCGCGGGTCAGCTTGCAACCGCTGCGGACTTTCCTCGGAATGAGCGAGACGATTCAATCCGCCGCTTCAGAGCTTGATTTTCTGAGATCACCTGGCGAAGGAGTTTGAGGATGACGGTCATCAGAGGCGTGGCATGTGCAGCGATTGTGTTTTTGGGGATGTGCTCGGTCGGTCGTGGTGACGAAATCCCCGCTCCCAAGAACACGCAGGAGATCACGACGCCGCTGCTGACTCCACAAGAGGCTCTCGCGCAGATGAAAGTGCCGGAGGGCTTTCGCGTCGAGCTGTTTGCTCATGAACCCGACGTGCAGCAGCCGATTTCGATCACGACCGACGAGCGCGGCCGGCTGTGGATTGCGGAGAATTACACCTACGCCGAGAGCAAAGTGAATTTCGATCCGGAGCAGCGAGATCGGATCGTTGTCTTGGAAGATACGGACGGCGACGGGAAGAGCGACAAGCGAAAAGTGTTCGCGAGCGGCATCAACAAGCTGACGAGCGTCGAAGTCGGCTTCGGCGGCGTGTGGGCGTTGGCCGCTCCGCATCTGTTGTTCTTCCCCGACAAGGACCGCGACGACAAGCCGGATGGGCCGCCAGTCGTGGTACTCGACGGTTGGGACGAGAGTGCTGTCCGGCACAACATCGTCAACGGACTGAAGTGGGGGCCGGATGGCTGGCTGTATGGCCGGCACGGCATCCTCGCGACGTCGGTCGTCGGAGCGCCCGGCGCAAGCGAATCGCAACGGACGAAGATCAACTGCGGCGTGTGGCGGTATCACCCGACTCGCAAAGTGTTCGAGGCGGTGGCTCACGGCACGACCAACCCGTGGGGCTTCGACTTCGATCAGCACGGCGAGATGTTCCTGATCAACACGGTCATCGGCCATCTGTGGCACGTCGTTCCGAACTCGCATTGGCGGCGGATGTACGGCACACACTTCAATCCGTACCTGTTCGGCGTCATGGAACAAACCGCCGATCATTTTCACTGGGATACCAAAGAAGCCTGGAGCGACATCCGCAAGCTCGGCGTGACTGACACAACCTCGGCAGCCGGCGGCGGGCACGCGCATTCCGGATTGATGATCTACCAAGGGAACAACTGGCCGAAGCAGTATCACGGAAAGGCCTTCACGGTGAATCTGCATGGTCGCCGGCTGAACTGCGATCGTTTGGAGCGTCACGAAGCGGGCTTCACTGCCAAGCATGAACCCGATCTCTTGAGCACTGGCGATCCGTGGTTCCGCGCGATCGACCTAATCAGCGGTCCGGATGGCGGCGTCTATCTCGCGGACTGGTCGGACATCGGCGAGTGCCACGAGAACGACGGTGTGCATCGGACATCGGGACGCATCTTCAAGATCACTTACGGCACTCCGAAGCGTGCCGCGAATTTCGACCTGTCCCGAAACACGGACAATGAGCTGATTCGCATGCAGTCACATGCGAATGATTGGTGGGTGCGCCAGTCTCGGCGAGTGTTGCAAGAACGAGCGGCGGAGAAGCGTCTGAACGAGAAGACTCTGGTGACGTTGCAGGTGGATTTTGGAAGGGAGATCGATCAGACGACGACTCTCCGCACGTTTTGGACGCTCAACGCCTGCGGAATGGCCAGTGAGCATTTCCTGCAAACTCATTTGAGTCACAAGTTTGACCGAGTGCGCGCCTGGAGCGTGCGACTGCTCAGTGATTTGGGGGATCTCTCGGAATCGAGCGTCTCCCAATTGGAATTCTTGGCGGGTCGTGAGACCTCGGGATTGGTGCAGCTCTATCTGGCGTCGGCCTTGCCGCGCATCCCGGTGGCTCAACGCTGGAAGTTGGCGGAGTCACTCGCCAGTCGCGATGAGTTCGAGCACGACAACATGCTGCCGCTGCTGATTTGGTACGGCATCGAACCGTCCGTGGGACGTGATCCCGTTCGGGCGGTGAAGCTGATTGAGTCCTGCAAGATGGATCGTGTGCGGCAATTCACCGCGCGACGCATCACTTTGGAATTGGAACGTCAACCGGCCGGACTCGAGTCGCTGCTGGCGTTGGCGGCGGCCAGTCAGAACGAAGAGATTCGTCACGACATCCTGTTGGGCATGTCACAGGCGATGAGCGGTTGGACGAAGGTCTCGCCACCGAAGGGATGGGCGGCAGTCTCTGAATTGACAGCGAAGAGCGAATCGGTCGAACTCAAAACGTTGGCCCGCGAACTGTCTGTCGTGTTCGGCGACGGCCGAGCAATGGATGAACTCAAGGCATTGGTCACGAACGGTGGAGCGGACGTGTCGGCTCGGCAACAGGCACTGCGGACGCTCGTGACCGCGAAGCCGGAAGGACTGATTCCGCTGCTGCACAAGCTGCTCGACGATCGCGAATTGATCGTCGAAGCGATTCGCGGACTGGCGACGGTCGATCATGCGGAGACTCCCAAGCGGGTGCTCGACCGTTTCGCACGGCTCACGCCGGAAGGAAAGATGATCGCGATCAGCACGCTCGTTTCACGCCCCAGTTACTCGAAGGAGCTGTTGAACGCGGTGGCCGCCGAACAGATCTCGCGGCGAGAAGTGTCCGCATTTCATGCTCGGCAGATTCTGAGCTTTGGCGACGATGAACTTACGAAGCATCTGGCGAAAGTTTGGGGCGAAGTCCGAACGAGCAGTGCCGAGAAGCAGCAGCTCGCGGCAAAGTGGAAGAGATCGCTCGCGCCGGAACACCTGAAGACCGCAAAGCTCAGTGAAGGCCGAGCGTTGTTCGCCAAAAGCTGCGCGAACTGCCACGTCCTGTTCGGCAGCGGAAAGTCCGCCGGCCCGGATCTGACCGGCGGCAACCGCCGAAACCTCGACTATTTGCTGGAAAACATCCTCGATCCCAGCGCGACGGTCGCCGCCGACTTCCGGATGTCGGTCTTCGAGATGAAGGACGGTCGAGTCATCAACGGCGTGGTCGTGGAGAATTCTGAGAAGACGTTGACCGTCCAAACCCAAACGGATCGCGTCACGATTCCACGTGCGGAGATCGAAGAGCAAAAAGTCTCAACGCTGTCCCTGATGCCCGATGGCCTGTTCCAAAACCTGAGCGAAGACCAAGTCCGTGATTTGATCGGTTACTTGATGTCGCCCGATCAAGTCGCATTGCCGTCACCGTAGTGCAGGAAATCCAATTGGCGAGCGGGGCGGCGTCAGCCCTCCGGTGGTCTTGTCGGTCGCTGCAAAACCAGGGGGCTGACGCCGCCCCG
>SXGS01057825.1_pt1 | contig 26061 bp, 20 predicted proteins | sample 3174681 | NCBI WGS metagenome assembly SXGS01 (sample SAMN11356861, study PRJNA531348) | freshwater metagenome | isolation source: freshwater sample F1-80 | place: China: Fuxian Lake, Yuxi | collected 2017-12-25 | reverse complement strand
TCGAGTTGGAAGCTGCCGCCGTCTACGTCTCAGCCGTCCAAGTCAGAACCGCCCGACTCACAGAAACCAAACTCACTTGATGGAGTCCCCAACGCGCAGGCCATCGCACTCGTCGATGCAGCGCGAGCTCAGCGCGTTGACGCAGCGCGCGCTGGCACGGTCGGACCGTGGAACGACTCGGTGCGCCTCTATTGCGCGCAGTCGACCGAGCTCTCGGCGCCTGCTGGTTTTCACGGGGTCTCATCGCCAACGCTGATTGCACTCTCCCCTGAAGCGGTCGCTCTCTTCGTTGTGAACTATTCACTCGACACTCCGAAAGCGTTCGGCACGCTTGCACGCGCGACGAGCAGCAATCGCGGGGTCGATTGGAGCGAGCTTCAACCATGCCTCGTTGAAGGGATTCCCGTTGGCATGGATTCCCCAGAGCATCCCTGCGTCTGCTCAGCGTCAGCGGGACGGTTGCGGCTGTACTTCGTGGCACGAAACTACGCGCACGAGCCACCCACTCGGCACTTGCTCAGTGCGCTCTCAAGCGATGGCGGAGTGACTTGGAGCGTCGAGACTTCAAAGATGGTGGATCTACGAGATCGCGTTGCTGATACGTTCGAAGTGTGCGATCTCTCTGCCGCCACGCTCGGCCCGTCGACGCATCTCTTTCTCGCTCTCTCAGATTCAGCCGAGCCAGTCATTCACGCCGCGGCCATGGCTGAGGGGATTCCGGTGCTACTCCCACGGCTCGCAGTTGGCGGCAGTTGGATGGGATCGGCGACCGCGAGGAAAAGCCACATCGCATTCACTTCGATCGCGAGCAAAGCGGGCGAACTCGTGCGGTCAACGAGTCGCAACGGCCGTGACTGGAAGGCCGAATCCATCGAGGCAGCGGAACGCCCGCCGACATCCGATGAGATCGATGCCGCCTACTTGTTCGACGATGCCATTCGACGCCATTACTTCGCGCTCGTCACACGAGACTTGCATCCGCATGCAACTGAGCCAATTGCGACATCGCCACCAAGTGGATCAACGCCAGAGGGGACTGAAGAAGTTCCAGGGATTGCCCCCACTGGCAGACGAAGCTCAGATCCGATCGCGGCGCCGCGAGGGCTTGAGGCGCTCCCGCTCGGTGGAAAGAAGCCGCCACCGGTGACTCCCCAGCCCGGACCAGTTGCTCCAGGGCTCGGAAACCCGTAGCCGCGTTCGCTACTTCGCGCCCACGACATCGCGGCCCTGAATGCCGTCCGTCGTCAGGACATGAAATGCGGTGTTCACGAGTTGGTCGTACGCCTGCGCGGTGTAGTACGCGGCGCCGTCACCTCCGAGGGGAGTCCCTCGATGCCAGAGTCCTCGCCCCGCGGTCGAGATGTTCGTGTTCGCCGCGTTCTGTCCCTTGATGCGGGCGTCGGCTTCCATCGCATCAGCGACTCCTGTCATCTGCACATGTCCGTCGAAGTAAAGGCACACCGGCGCCGAGTTGTAGCCCTGATTGAAGAGCCACGGTGATGGCGGCGAGAACGCGTTGCAGTTCTCTCCCCCCTCGCGGTTTTGCAGCCAAATGCGCTCGATCATGCGCGTCTTGAGATCTGGATAGGTCGCCATTCCAGCAGCGGGTGATCGGTATGCGCCTGGTCCACACTGATTTGGTTTCCCCGCGTTTGGAGAGTCGGCCGTTGTCGATGAGAGCACGTCAGGAGCCCACATCGCAGCGGGGCTCCACACATAGGTCGATCGAATCGAACTTCCGCCAGTTGACCCTGGCGGACAGAACTCGCCTGGATACGCGAGCGCTGGTGCAGCACTCTCGAGATTCATCCGGTCCTTTGGAGCCCAGAAGACCTTGTCGTAGTACTTGCCGTTGACGTAGTCATTGAAGGCCTTGTAATTGCACAGCCGCCACGATCCGAAGCAACCGTTGGCATAACTCCATTCGTTGGGGATGTAAACGGGAATGTTGCCGCAGTTACCGGGATAGCCGCCTGGGCAGAGTGGTCCACCGATCCAGAAACCCCAGAGTCCACCTGTGGCATCCCAACCAGCGATCATCTGAGGAAGGCACGCGACTTGCGATTGATAGATGTTGCAGTTGCCATTGGCAGGCGGCGCACCGAAGTCGTCGGGGATTCCAGTGAACTGTCTGTCTTGCCAGTCAGCGCCGTACGTTGCGTTCGACTTGCCAAGGTTGTTGAGATTCGCGGCACTCTGTGTGACGAGTGCGGCTTCCTTCGCCTTTCCGATCGCGGGCAAGAGGATCGCAATCAAGAGCGAGATGATCGCGACAACAACGAGGAGTTCGACGATCGTGAACGCACGAGAGGACGCCTTCAAGTTGTAATCACTCATGCGTGGCAGACTACCCGCACGCACGGAAATGGCCCATAAAAAACCGGCGCCAGGGAGGCGCCGGTTTAGAAACAGTCGAATTGATGATGCGAAAACTTACTTCGCGCCAGTCACATCACGGCCCTGAATGCCGTCGGTTGTGAGAATGTGGTAATTGGTTGCAACCAGCATGTCGTAGCCGATGTTGCTGTAGTAACCAGTCGAGCCCATCGGGGTGCCACTGTGCCACAGACCCTTTCCAGCGGCGCACATGTTGGAGTTCGAAGCATTCTGTCCCTTCGCGCGGGCGTGTGCTTCCATGGCGTCAGAAACGCCTGCGAGGGTCACATGGCCATCGAAGTACAAGGTGGCAGGAGCCGAGTTGTAACCCTGATTGAAAATCCAAGGCACCTGTCCAGCAAAGCCTGGGTTGTACTCACCACCTTCGCGGTTCTGAAGCCACTGATGCTCGATCATGCGCGTCTTCAAGTCTGGGTACGCAGCCTGACTCGCCGCTGGCGAGCGCCATGCGCCTGGTCCACACAGTTGAGGCTTGCCGGCATTGGGGCAATCGAGCGTTGTCGAACTCAACACGTCGGGTGACCACATTGCAGCGGGGCTCCAGCAATACGTTGAGTAGATCGGAGGATTCGGTGGAACCGAAAACTCGCCAGGGTTCGCAAGCGCGTCAGCAGCCTTTTCGAGATAGACCTTGTCCTTTGGAGCCCAGAAGACTTTGTCATAGAACTTCCCATTGACATAGTCGTTGAACGCCTTCACGTTTGGCATGCGCCATGCGCCGAAGAATCCGTTGGTTGATGCCCACTCTTGTGGCCAATAGACGATCCAATTGCCGCAGTTTCCTGGGTAATTGCCTGGGCAGAGTCCGCCGCCAAGCCAGTATCCCCAGAGTCCACCAGTGGAATCCCAACCGAGAATCTGCTCAGCTGGGCAGGCCACCTGGCCGACGTATGTCGCGCAGTTTCCAGCAACGGCACCGAAGTCATCAGCACAGGCAGTGAACTGGCGATCCTGCCAGTCTGCGCCGTATGTCGCATTGGCCTTCCCAAGATTGTTCAGATTGGCAATGCTCTGTGTGACGAGAGCGCCATCCTTCGCCTTACCAATTGCGGGTAGGAGAATCGCGATGAGAAGCGAGATGATCGCGACGACCACGAGCAGCTCGACGATTGTGAATGCACGCTGAGTGAGACTCTTCATTGTGGGGTGACCTTCAGAGGAGTAAACGAGTAAGACGAGAGACGGTGGAACGATGCTGGACCAGACCCCCAAGAACCTGATTCTGAATACTACTCAAACAATTGAGCGGGATGCAACCGAAATCAACGAAACAACAGCAGAAGGGCCATACGGCAATACGCAAGAACTCGCTGGCAAGGCACGGGGTTTCATTCTTTTTGTGAGATCGAACTCATGTGGCAGCAGCAGATACGCTTCGAGCGATGCAATACCCACGTCAGCCCATGATGCTCGGAACATGGAGTCTTTCAGCCCGTGGGTGTGAGCGGGCTTGGCCTCAACTCGTCGTTGGGGGAGAGTCGCTGGATGCGGTTTGCGCAGCGGCGCGCGAAGCAGAAGTCGATCCAACGGTGAATTCGGTAGGGTTTGGAGGGCTTCCGGATGCGAATGGCCAAGTCAGCCTCGATGCGTGCGTCATGGTGGCTCCCAACCGGTGCGGCGCGGTCTGTGCCGTGACGAGACACTTGTGCGTGACCGATCTCGCGCGGCTCGTCATGGAAACGACCCCTCATGTCATGCTTGCTGGGGAGGGGGCGGATGTGTTTGCGGACTCCCTGGGGATGGCGGCTTCAGTCTTGCTTTCTGCAGACGCGAAGTCGGCGTGGCTGAAGTGGCGTTCGGGAGATGTATCGGGAGGCACAACCGACCACGGGATCGATCGTGGTGCAGCCATCGGAGTCGCGTCCGCAGCGAGTGCGATCGGTGAGCGGATGGTCGCGCACGACACAATCGGAGTCCTCGCGATCGATACGCGCGGAGTGATGGCGGGAGCGTGTTCGACGAGTGGCCTTCCCTACAAGCGAAGTGGCCGAGTTGGCGATTCGCCGATCCCTGGACACGGACTGTATGTCGATCCAGAAGTTGGTGGAGCAGTCGCCACTGGCAATGGTGAGCTCATCATGGGCGTGAGCGGATCGTTCCTCGCTGTTGAGTGCATTCGCAGGGGTGCGACTCCAGCGCAGGCGGTCCACGAAGTGCTCGAAAGGATCGAGCGACACTTTCATCCAGGACCTGAACAGCAGATCGGAGTCATCGCCCTTGCGCGTGACGGCACGTGGAGTGCGGGGGCACTTCGAACTGGATTTGCAGTCTCTGTGGCTGATGGCGCAGGCATTCGTGCAGTCGCGCCAGAGTTCGTGTTGCACGGCGCACCGCATGACGAGGGACGATCGACATGAAGCTCTACACCAAATCAGGTGACGATGGATCGACCGGGCTCTTCGGTGGCGTGCGTGTCATGAAACACCATCCGCGAATTGAGGCGTACGGAACCGTCGATGAGTTGAATGCGTGGCTCGGAGTCTGCGTCGTGGCATGCTCGCCCGACTGCGCGATCGAAACGCGGATCGGCGCGATCCTGACTCGGTTGCAATCGCGCCTCTTCGATCTCGGCGCCGATCTCGCAACGCCTCGCGGTTCAGCGCACGAGTCAAAGGTCACCCGTATGAGTAAGCATCACGTCAAAGAAGCTGAGTCGTTCATTGACGAGATCGATGGCAAGAACGAGCCAATCCGCGCTTTCGTGTTGCCTGGAGGATCGTCACTCGCCGCGCACTTGCATGTCGCGCGGTCTGTGTGCAGGCGAGCCGAACGTCTCGCGGTGTCCTTCAATGAGCAAGAGCCGATCGGCGAACCAGTGATTCAGTTTCTGAACCGACTGAGCGACCTGCTGTTCGCAATGGCCCGACGAGCCAACGGCGCGCGCGGAGTGGCTGACACTCCTTGGCGCAAGGACGCGTAGCTCATCCCGTGCCATAGCACCGGTCGCCCGCGTCACCGAGCCCTGGACGGATGTACTTGTTGCTATCGAGCTCTCGGTCGAGCGCCGCGGCGTAGATGCGGACTTCGGGGTGCGCCTTTGCGAGTCGCGCCACACCCTCAGGGGCTGCGACGAGGCAGACCAGTCGAACATCGGTGCAGCCTGCCTCGCGCAAGAGCGTGATTGCGTAGTCGCTCGATCCACCGGTTGCGAGCATCGGATCGACCAAGATCACGGGTCCTGCAGCAACGTCGCTTGGCAACTTGGTGTAGTACCCCACGGGAAGCGCAGTTGACTCATCACGGCGGATTCCGATGTGACCCACACGGGCTTCTGGAATCATCTCGAGCACCCCGCGCGTCATACCGAGTCCAGCCCGCAGGACTGGGACCAGCGTGATCGGCGTTGCAATCCGTCGAACCCGCGTGCGCTCGAGCGGAGTCTCGACCTCGGCCGACTCAGTTACAAAGTCACGGCACACTTCATAGGTCATGAGCGTGGCGATTTCAGAGAGCAGTCGCCGAAAGTCGCGCGTGTTGGTGTGGCGATCGCGGATATACGAAAGCTTGTGGTGGATGAGCGGATGATCAAAAATATGCAGGTGTGCAGAGGGATTGCTCACAGTTCACATCCTCGGTGGAGCGGTGATGGCAAGAATGGAGAGCGCATCCGCCAGGACGCGACGAGTGAGATCACACAGGTGAACTCGGGATGAGCGCGTTGCATCGTCGGCACCGCGCAGCACTGGGCACGCCTGATAGAAGGCATTGAAGGTATTGGCAAGCTCAAAGACGAATGCAGCGATTCGATTGGGAGCGAGTTGCGCGGCGGCATCCTCGATCGCAGCCGGGTAACGCAAGAGATTGAGCGCGAGCGCGCGCTCCTGTGGTTCGCGCACAACGATGGCTCCGCAGGTGATCCCCAGGCTCGTTGCCTTCGCGAGGATTCCCGCGATGCGCGCGTGCGCATACTGCGCGTATGGGCCAGTGTCACCCTCGAAGGACACCATCTGATCGAGGTCAAAGACGTAGTCACGCCCGACATCACTCGACAGGTCGGCGTACTTGATCGCGGCGATTCCCACTGCCTGTCCAATCGCATCAAGTTCGGCTCGCGAGAGGGCGGCGGTCGGCGAGTCTGCAATCGCTGCGCGAGCGTGCACCTCGCGGCGTCCCCGCGCGATTGCCTCGTCGAGCAGCGCCTTGAGCGTGAAGTTTTCGCCGCTTCGCGTTTTGAGTGGGCGCTTGTCGGCTCCTAGAACGGCGCCGAATGGCACATGCACGAGAGAAGCCTCAGTCGAGTCTGCCCGTGCGGTCCAACCGATGAGCCGCACGGCGTCGAAGACATCCTTGAAGTGGTCACGCTGGCGCGCATCGACGCAGTAGACGACAAGCTCTGCGCCAAGATCCTGCACGCGGTAACGCGCGGCCGCGAGGTCGGTCGTCGCATAGAGCGAGGTGCCATCCGACTTCTGAATCAGCAGCGGACGTTCCCGACCTTCGAACCGCACGACCAGCGCACCAGCATCGCGCGAGGCGAGTTGGGCCGCGACAAAAGCGTCAACGGTTGGCACAAGTCGATCCCGAAAGAAACTCTCGCCTCGATTGTGCTCAGGTTTCAGGTCGACTCCAAGCAATTGAGCAGTCTCGTAGACCTCGTGCATGGTGACATCGATGAGCTTCTGCCAATCGGCGACGACCGCACTCTCGCCCGATTGCAGTCGACGCAGGGTGTCGTGCGCATCAGCGAGCGCGGCGGATGCCCCTTCGTGCTGCGCCTCAAGTTCTGCGATCCGGTGCGGACCAGCACCAGTGGCCCGTGCAGCGGCGAGCCCCGCTTCGTCGTCGCGACCCTGTGCCTGTGCACTGCGATAGGCGCGGTTGAGATCATCGAGCGTCACGCGCGAGATATCGATCTTCGCTCGGCGCAGCGACGCGAGAGTCATCGCAATCGGCAAGCCCCAGTCGCCAAGGTGATTCTGTCGATAGACACGCCATCCCAGGCGTTCGAAGAGCCGCGCAATCGTGTCGCCGATGATCGTCGCGCGAAGGTGTCCCACATGCATCTGCTTGGCGACATTGACTCCGCAGAGATCGACCGCGACTGTGCGCGAACCGTTTGCGCTCGAGACTCCAAGTGTCGGCGAATCCATCGCTGTGAGGGCGGCGGCAAGCACCTCAGGTCGCACGCGGATGTTGATGAATCCAGGGCCCGCAATCTCGAAAGGATCGCACAGGTCGCGCAGCGATTGTGGCGCGCAGTCAATGACTTCTTGCGCGAGCTCTCGCGGTTTGCGGTCAAGCGTCTTGGCGAGTCCCATGGCAAAGTTGGCTTGAAAGTCGCCGAACTGCGGATTCGCCGCCGCCTTGATCAGTGGATCGACTTGCGAGGCCCTGTCTGCGAGCGCCGGTGTGAGCGCGGCGATCAACGCGAGTCTGAATCCCGCGTCAAGGCGAGATGCAAGGGCGTCGGGCCGAGATGTGCGCGCGTCGTGCTGCGACATGGATGGAGGGCAAGCGTAGTCGTTTCGATTTGCCGCAGACGCACACGTGATCCGGACGGACGAATCTGGCCCAGGGATGGACGCACCGAGCAGCGCTAGCCGCCGAGCACACACGAGTGTTTGGCGTAGAGACTTTCCATCAGGGAGCGGTGTGGGGTAGACGCGGTGCGCTTCGTTCGTGTGGTCGCGGCAGTCTTTGCAAGACCTGTGACTGCGACCTGCAACATCTCGATGAGGCCGTGGTAATCGCTCAACGCGACGAATTCGTGGGCGATGATCGCCGGGCGCTTGCCACGTGCGACGTCATCGATCTCTGACATGTTGTGGTAATTGCCAAGCGGAAGGCACAGGCAAGTCGACTCAAGCCCGTACGCGGCGAACGCGGTCGCTTCGCACGCGCCACCAGCCATCAGTTTGCGCTGCCACTTGAACTGGGGGTGTCGCTTCGCGTGCGCTGTGAAGAGCGTCGAGAGTTCATTCGTGAGTGCTGGGCTGAAAACGCTGAGGCGGTCGCCGACGCGCAAGATCGCTCCAGCACCGATCGGCGAGTCGTGCGGAAAGCTGCGAGAGTTTTCGAGGCAGAGCAGCCGCGCGTTCTTTGGGATCAATCCGCTGCGCGCCGCGTGAATGGCGCCAATGAAGCCGACCTCTTCAGCGACCGTCAAGAGCATCCCTACATTCGCAGCCGACTTCAGTTTGAGCAGTCGATCAAATGCTGCGCACGCCGCTGCGAGGGCTGCGAGGTCGTCGCAGGCATGGGTGTCGATGACGCGCACGCTGCGTGGGGCATCGCCAGCGGCGACGGGGGGCATGTCGCGCAGTGAGATGGTTGGTGCGCCGAGCAGCCACCGCGCAAGATCGCCATTCGCGATCGCGCCCGTCCGCGCGGGAGCGTCGAATCGCACAGTAACGCGCTTGAATGGTTTCGCCGTTGCGTCGAGCGAGGTAATCGTCGCGGCGTGGCGAGATCCTGAGTAGTCAACGACTTCAATGCGCGCTTTGGCGAAGTAGGCATCGTGCACACCTCCGCGAAACTCGAGTGTCGCGACGCCGCGCGAGCGGGGAGGTCCCTTGCGGGATGGCGCCTTGAGAACGATGAATGCAGGGTGGTCGAGATGCGCGGTGAGCAGAATGGGTCGAGCCGTCCTCGACCTATCCTTGCGCTGGATGAGGTAATTGCCAGCGTCATCGCGGCGAATGTCGAGTCGCGTTCGCCGTGATTCGAGCCAGTTGTCGATCCAAGCCATCACGCGCTCCTCATTGCCAGCGGCGGTAGGAGTGCTCGAGAGCTCAAGGAGCCAGAGTTCGTCGCGGCGCGCAGTGCGGTCGGATGGGGTCGGTCGTGGTGCGGAAGCCATCACTCAAGGATAAAGTGATTCGCCCGATGACTCCCTTCGCTTCGATTCCTGAGATTCTCGACGAGCTTCGTGCTGGCCGCATCATCGTGCTTGTGGACGACGAATCGAGAGAGAATGAAGGTGACCTCGTCTGCTGTGCACAGTCGGTCACTCCCGAGATCGTCAATCACCTCACACGCCTTGCCGCTGGGTATCTCTGCGTGGCGCTTGATGGAGAGACCTGCGATCGACTCGCGCTTGCCCCGCAGGCGGGATCGAATTCGAGTCTTCGCGGAACCGCATTCACGGTTTCCGTCGACGGGCATCCCCGTCATGGTGTGGGGACTGGAATCAGCGCGCGAGATCGCGCGACGACGATCCGCATGCTCGCGGATGCTGCGACGCTTCCAGGCGACTTCGTGCGACCTGGCCATATCAATCCGCTTCGCGCGCGCGATGGCGGGGTTCTCGTGCGCACGGGGCAGACCGAGGGTTCAGTCGACCTCTGCCGACTCGCGGGAATGAAACCAGCTGCCTGCATTATCGAGGTGGTGCGTGAAGATGGAGAGATGGCGCGCATGGATGACTTGAAAGCGCTTTGTGCAAAGCACGCCTTCAAGATGTGTTCGGTGGAGCAGATCATCGAGTACCGCTTGCGCCAAGAAAAGCTAGTCACGCGGATCGATCCTGCGGCAGGAGTCGAGGTCGAAACTGCTGAGGGTGCATTCACACTCTTTGCGTGGCACAGTTCGCTCGATCCACAGCCACATCTCGCCCTCTGCCTTGGCGGGATCGGCGCATTGCACGCGAACGGATCGACCGTCGAAATCAACGAACCCGTGCTCGTGCGCATGCACCGGCGAGAGATCCTTGGAGACATCTTCGCAGTCGCGCGCTCAGCAGGAGCACGTTCCGGACAAGAGACCGTGCACGCATCGCTTCGGGCAATTCGCGCGGCTGGGCGTGGGGCACTTGTTTATCTGCGCACCGAATCCGAAGGGACCGCGCTGACGGACATGATCCATCAGGTGCGCCGCTCTGGTGGCGATGATGTCAACGCCCCCGATCTCACGCGCCCCGGTGGTGTTGGAGGGCGTGCGCAGCCGATGGATCAACGCGAGTTCGGAATCGGCGGACAGATTTTGCGAGACCTCGGACTTCGAAAGTTGCGCGTGCTGAGCGATCATCAGCGGGCGATGCCAGGGTTGCAAGGGTTCGGACTCGAAATCGTGGAGCACGTGCCGATCCCATGAACCCGTGGATGTGCATTGTGATGTGTGGCTGCCAGGCGGTGGCACCTCCGCCACCTGCGACTGCACCGCCGCCAGCGGTCGTCCAACCGGCGGACCGCGACTCGGCTGATGCGATCCTCGACAGGATGGAAGTTCAGGGGCGCACGCTCAAAGAATTCACGGCGGCCGCATCGATGGAGAAGTTCGAGGCACTGACCGAAGAGCGCGAGATTCGTCGAGGGCGGGTCGTTGTGGTTGGTCCCTCAGGCGCAGCTCGCGAAATTGCAGTCATCTTCGACGAGACAATTGACAGTTCAGGTCGTGGCTCAACCGACTCACGGCTCTTTCTCTTTTCTGCAGGATGGATGAGCGAGTTCGACATGCAGCGCAAGCAAGTGGTCCGTCGTCAACTCGCGCGTGCTGGTGAGACCTTCGATCCGCTGCGGGTGGGAGAGGGGCTCTTCCCGGTGCCGCTCGGCCAGCCCAAGGCCGATGTGCTGCGTGAGTTCACTGTCTCACTCGGCGCGATTCCGAGTGCGCCGTTCTTCAAGTCGCTCATCGAAGGCGATCGTGCATCGACGATCGGCGGGGGAGAACGTGGCAACCTCATCGCGCTTCGAATGGTCCCTCGCGCTGGGACGACGATGGCGCGCGACACGGCTGCGATTGTGATGGTGATGCAGAGCGACACATTGACCCCGCGAGCGGTCGAAGTCGAGGCGGTGAATGGCGATCGCACGCGTGTGCTGCTTCGAAGCGCCGCGATGAATCAGGGTCTCGATGAGGCGGCGCGCACACTGCTGCGGGGTCCATCGACCGATGGGTGGAAAATCGACTCGCGGCCACTGCCATGAACTGCCGCCGCCGTGTCTTGCAATGCTCGATCGTCTGCGCGGTCGTGCTGTCCATGCTGTGCGCTCACGCGAGTGCCCGCCAGGGGTCAGCGGTTCCAGTCTCGGTCGAGCCATCGCCTGCAGCGCAAGCATCCGTCGCGGCGCCCTGGCGAAGTGAAGAAGAGCGAGCCGCGGCGCGTGTTGAGCACGGCATGTGGACGAGCGAAGACCTCGCCAACCCAGCGCTTCGAGCGCGCGCCGCGATCGATGCTGGTGTTCCCAACGCCGTGACACGATCGGCTGACGTGCCGCAAGGAGTTCCTGCGGAGCTCGCTGCAGAGGCTCTGGTGCGAGAGGGGCTCTATGCAGAGGCGCTTGCATCGCTCACCGATATGCCGGGAGCCGCAGTGGCATCGCTTCGTGCGGCAGCTTTCGAGGGTCTTGGACAGCACACCGAGGCGGCAATGGCGGCTGCAGAAGCGGTGCGCGATCTCGAGGGTGGCAAGGCGATCGCAGTCCATGACCTCGTCATGGTTGCCCAGGCGATGCAGGTGCTTCTGCGCGTTCGGGCAGCCGATCAGGAATCGTGCGAAGCAATCATGAAGACACTTGCCGATGCCCGTGCAATCGATCGACTCGATTGGCGGGGCCGTGTCGCTGAGGCGCGCTTTCTGATCGAGAAACACAACGCTGAAGAGGCGGTCGCAGCGCTTCGCGAAGCACTCGCTCTCAACCCGCAGGCCGCCGATGCGTGGGCACTGCTTGGTGAGGTCGCACTCATGGGATTCGACTTCGACGGAGCCGAGCGCGCCGCAGCACTCATCGATCGGGCGGCAGCGAGCGTCGATCCTCAGGCGCTCTGTGCTCCGAGCGCGATCCTTCGAGCAGAGTCGGCGTGTTGTCGCTTTGACGCGGACGAGGCACTTGCTGTGCTCGCGCCGATTCTCAGGGCTATGCCGTCGTACCCGCGGGCGATCGCACTCGAGGCATCGGCGTATGCACTCAAGTACGACTTCGACGCGATGCGTGATGCGCTTGCGCGCGCCGACGCAATCGCGCCAGCGAGCGGTCGCGCTCATTGGCAGGTGGGTCGATTCCTCGCTCTCGCGCGGCAGTATCCAGACGCCGTTGAAATGCTCACAGAAGCGGCTCGTCGCGAACCAAACTGGAGTGTTCCACGAAATGAACTCGGACTGCTCCACATGCAAGCTGGTGATGACGCCGCAGCACTCGCGTCTCTCACCGAGGCGGCGAAGCTCGATCCATTTGATAAGCGGGTTGCATTTAGCAAGTACCTCGTCGAAGAACTGTCAGGGTGGAAGGTCTTCACGAGCCAGCATTTTCGGGTGCGCTGTCGTGCAGGAGTCGACGAGGTGCTCGCCGAGGGGATGCCCGCACAGCTTGAGGTGATGTACCGCGAAGTCTGCGATCATTACGGCCACGAGCCCAAGGGGATGACAACGATCGAGCTGATGCCCGACCATAAACACTTCGCAGTGCGCATCACGGGCATGCCACAGATTCACACGGTGGCTGCGAGCACCGGTCCAGTGATCGCGCTCGAACCTCCGCGCGATGGCGCTTCGAGCAAGTCGCTTGGACGGTTTGACTGGCTCGACACGGTTCGTCACGAGTTTGTGCATACGGTGACCCTCGACCGCACGAGCAACCGAATTCCTCACTGGTTGACCGAGGCGGCCGCCGTCGACATGGAACATCGAGCGCGCGACTGGGAGACCTATCAGTTGCTTGCGCACACATTGCAGAAGGATGAACTCTTCGACTTGGACGGCATCAAGTGGGCATTTGTACGGCCGAAAAAGCAGCAGGATCGCGCGCTCGCGTACGCACAGGGCCACTGGATGGTGCAGTTCATGCGTGAGTCGTACGGAACGAAGGCGCTCGGTGCGCTGCTCGATCACTACGCGCGCGGCGAGACTGAGGCTGAGGCGTTCACAAAGGTTCTCGGATTGACGCGCGAACAATTCATGAGTGACTTCAAGGTGTGGGCCGCGGCGCAAGTGGCGCAGTGGGGGCTCGCGGCGGAGCCACCAATCGACGGGCTGCTCGATGGTGCGCGTTCGAAGGACGATCCCGATGCGCCACTCAGCGACGCGGCAATCGGTGCGCTGCTCGAGGCTCATCCTGCGCATCCCGATCTGCTCGAGATTGCTGCGCGAAGGAGCGTTGCACGAAGCGCGACGCTTCCAGAGGCGCAGGCCCCAGGCGGAGTCGACGATGCAGCGGCACAGTTGCTTGCGCGTTACTCGGCCAGCCGTCCGCTCGATCCATGGCCGCATCAGCGCCTCGCTGCGAGAGCGCTCGCCCTTGGTGAGTCATCGGTGGCTCTTGAGCATCTTGCGTTTCTCGACGCGCGCGCAGACAGCGATCCGAGTTTTGCGCTCGCCATTGCGCGAAACTGCCGCACGCTCAAGCGAACTGCCCAAGCGCTGGTCGCTGCGCAGCGCGCAGCGAGAATCGATCCCTACAGCGCCGCGACGCGCGAACTGGCAGCATCGTGCGCGATCGAAGCCGGAGACTTGCCCGCCGCGCGTGCGCAGATCGTCGCACTCACGCGCATCGAGCCAGATCGAAAGCAGCACACACTTCGTCTCGACCGCATCGATCGGTTGATCGCCGAGCAGGGCGCTTCGCCGATCAGCCCTCGGTGAAGTCGAGGTCGCGGCCGAACGTCTCTGGGAGCGCCCGCAGCGCGATCGCCGCGAGGACGAAACACGCCGCGCCAGTGATGGCAGCCGACCAGACCTCGCCTGTCGCCACTTCGAGCGAGGTGAAGACGATCGTGACTGGTACCGCGCTGACTCGGATGAGGTTTGGCGTCATCGTTGTCACGGTCGCACGCAGATTTGTGCCAAAGAGTTCGCTCGCTGTGGTGATGACGACGATCCAGTAGCCGCTGAAGAACCCCATCACCATCGTCGCGGCGCCATACCAGAACGCACTCTGCGCGCCGAGCGTGAGCACGAGTGTGCATCCAAAGGCGGTGCCAACGACGAAGGTGCCGATCGCCCGCCGGCGCGACGCGAGTCGCTGTGAGAGCAGTCCGCTTGCGAGGTCGCCGAAGATCGCTCCTGTGTAGTAGAGCGCCACAAGCCTGCCTGGACTCGGCGCAGTTGCCATCCCCATATCGGTTGCGATCATTGGTGCGAGGCCAACCAGCACAGAGAGTGTGAACCAGATCGGCATTCCGACGAGCACGATCTTGGCGAGTCGCAGCGCGCGGGGCAGCGAAGTCACAATCGGGACGATTCCTCGCGCGATCCCTTGCGACGAATGATGAAGTGCGTGAAACATGCCACTCTCGACGACGCCGACGCGCAGCACGAGCAGCGCCAATCCCATCACACCGCCGATCGCATACGCCATACGCCATCCTGCAAACTCGCCGACAAATCCAGCAGTGACGGCACCGACCACGCCGACTGCTCCGATGATCGTGACGGCGATTCCACGCTTGTGGCGCGAGGTGAGTTCAGCAACGAGCGTCACGCCTGCTCCGAGTTCGCCGGCAAGACCCACCCCTGCGATAAAGCGCAGGACGCCATAACTGGTGATTGCGTCGAAAGATCCCATGAACGCAAGTGGACCGCTTGTCGCACCCACTCCTGCGTTCAACAGATTCGCCAGTGAGTAGAGGATGATCGATCCAAAGAGCACACTGAGTCGGCCCCGCAAATCGCCGAGGATTCCCCACGCAACTCCCCCGACCATCATGCCGATCAACTGCAGGTTCAGCAGCCAGACTCCAGTGGTGGTGGCTGCACTCTTGTCGAGTCCGAGTTCGGCGAGGCTTTCCCACCGCACAACGTTGAAGAGAATGAGGTCATAGACATCAACGAAATAGCCAAGAGCGGCCACCGCGACTGCCATGCGGGTTGTCGATGCGAGTGACTTCATGATCGACCTTCCGCAAACAGAGCGCTCAGTGTCGATGCGTCGATGTTGCCGCCACACAAGATCACTCCGGCGCGGTGAAAATCGGCGCGTTCGCGCAGGGGACCAATCGCAGCGGCGACTCCAACGGCCGCGCTCGGTTCTATGACAATCTTCATCCGTTCATACACGAGCCTCAGCGCGCAGACGATCTCTCGTTCGGACACCGTCACGATCGAGTCGACTAGGTCGCGCACAACTGGCCACGTCAGAAGGCCGAGCGACGTGCGAAGTCCATCAGCCAGAGTGGCTGCGCCAGTCGCCGCCTGCCGAACACCGAGCCGCTTCGATTCGGCGGCGTCACTGACCGCGGTGGGCTCGACACCGATGATCCGAATCGACGGCCGAAGTGCTCGTGCCGCGAGTGTGATTCCAGAGATGAGTCCACCGCCACCAAGCGGAACGATGATTGCGTCGAGTTCGTCGACTTGCGAAAGTAACTCGAGCCCTATGGTGCCTTGCCCCGCAATCACATGTGGATGGTCGTAGGGGGCGATGAAGGTCGCACCCGTCTCGGCGCAGACGCGCGCCGCGGTCGTTTCGCGTGAGGCGAGATTCGGTTCGCATTCAATCACACGGCCGCCATACCCTTCGACTGCACTCCGCTTGCTACGCGCCGAGTCGCTCGGCATCACGACATGTGCGGGAATTCCGCGCAATCGCGCGGCGCAGGCGAGGGCTTGCGCATGATTGCCAGACGAATGCGTCGCCACCCCGCGCGCGGCTTCTTCGTCGCCAAGCGACCACACAGCGTTCGACGCGCCGCGAAACTTAAACGATCCGGTGCGCTGAAACACCTCACACTTGAAGTGCAGTGGACGCTGCGCCAGCGAGTCGAGCAGGGTGCTGCGCAGAACTGGAGTGGTGTGGATGTATGGCGCGATACGCCTCGCGGCACTTTGAATGTCAGTGAGTGTCGCGGCGAACGCTGTCATCAACTCAGAATAGTCACCTCGCGTCGTTCGACCAGTTGAATGTCTGTTTGTAAATGGCCGAGAAAGGGCTCGACGAAACTGAGACGACATCGGCGATCTTGTTCGCATCGCGCTGCCAGCGAAAGAGGTCCTCCTCGCCCTTCAGCGCAACCTCGACGAGAATTTGCTCACCGTGCCCACACAGAAAGATCCAGTCAGGGTTGAGGACCTCAGCGATCTCCTGTGCAGCCCGTTCGATTCCCTTGCACACGCGAATACTGAATTGGACGCTCAGTGGCAATCCAAGGAAGCGCGGATCTGCAACGACGACATGATGAATGATTCCTTCGGAGAGCAGTTCTTGCAAGTTCGTTGACGCCGCAGGGGCCGAAAGGTCTGCAGCGGTGCTCAGGGACGCGAATGTTGCGCGAAAGTCAAGTTGCAGCGCTTGCACAAGCTTGCTCTCAATCTGCTGTTGGCGCGGCGTCAGCCACGCAGCCCGTGACACGCCGCACTTGCCGCGGGCGCCGCGCGCCTCTCGAGGGGGAATGATTGATAGCACCGCGCGTGCGCTCTCGAGCCGTACCGACTTTTGACCTTCAAGCACCGCATCGAGTTCCCGCAGCAACTGCGCGTTGTCTCGAGCGACCACGAGTGCAACAACCTGGCTTCGGCCCGCGACGATCGAAACGCGATGGACGAGCGGACGCTGCGCGAGCGCCGTCGCAAACGCGGTCGGTGCATCGTCGGTTGAAAAGGTCAGCATCGAGAGCGCATGGCACCCGCTGGCGAGTGGGTCGCGATATCCGCAGACCCGCACGAGAGAGTCGTCTTCAAGCGCGCACAGCCTGCGGCTCACGGTTGCCTCAGAGAGCCCGGTCCCAGCAGCAAAGACGCGCCCAATGGCTCGACCATCGGCGCGCAAGATCTCAATAATCTTTCGATCCGAGTCATTCGCCGTCCGTTCGAGCGACTCACGGCCAGCAAGAAGTGTTTGTATCAAGTTGGGACCTCAAGTAACTGCAACCACCACTTCAGACACAATGCACACGAGTGGTTGAGCGGGCGGGACCCCCGGCTTCCTGCAGAGCTCTCAGTCGCTCGCACGCAGCCGAACACACACAGCCCCAGACTTTCCGATGGTCGGAGCCTACCAAGTTCGGCGGGAGTGCACGCTTATACTTCGCCCCTTCGAGAAAGAGAGTTACGCATGCGTCCCATCGCCGATCGACCAGCTTCACAATCCTGCACGAATCCAGGCAGTTTCGCCAATGTGGCGCAGGTCGGGGGGCCGCTTGCGTTTAGTTCACCAGATACGCCGGGCATGCCGGAGCCAAGTTCAAAGACAGCATGGGATTTTCTGCCCGCTGGATGGTCGATCGTTTCATGCGCGTCACACGAGAGTGGCTGTGCGGGGCATGGCACCACGCACCGAGGTCCATTCATCCGCGCGCAACCTCCTGAGGGATTCGTCGCCATCACTCAACTCGAACATGCGCGACTTGGTGTGGTGACGCGAGAGATGCAGCGAGTCGCGGCGCGCGAAGGCCACTTGACCGCGCTGCAGGTTCGAGATGAAGTTGCCGCGGGGCGCATGGTGATTCCCGCCAACCGCGTGCATCTGGGGTACGCGCTCGACCCAATGGCGATCGGCCGTGCATCGAAGACAAAAATCAACGCGAACATGGGAGCCAGCCCCGTCAGTTCAGGCACCGAAGAAGAGGTCGAGAAGCTCAAGTGGGCGCAGCGTTGGGGGGCCGACACCGTCATGGATCTCTCAACTGGCGGTGATCTCGACGCCTGCCGCGATGCACTCATTCGCACGAGCACGGTGCCGATCGGAACTGTTCCGATCTATTCGATGATCATCGGACGAAAACTCGAAGAGCTGAACGAAGAGATCGTTCTTGAAACGCTTGTTCACCAGGCGAAGCAGGGGGTCGACTACTTCACGATCCACGCGGGAGTGCTCAAGGAACATCTTCCGCTGATTCGCAAGCGACTCATCGGTATCGTCAGCCGCGGTGGAAGTCTGCTTGCCAAGTGGATGCTCGTGCACAATCGGCAGAACCTGATGTACACCGGATGGGAGCGCATCTGCGATGTCATGCGCGAGTTTGATGTGACGTTTTCGATTGGCGATGGTCTGCGTCCCGGCGGTCTCGCCGATGCAACGGATGCAGCGCAACTTGCCGAACTCGAAACGCTCGGTGAATTGACTGAGCGTGCATGGCGAAAGGGGGTGCAGGTGATGGTTGAAGGACCTGGGCATGTGCCCTTCGACCAGATTGAATACAACATGAAACTACAGCGGGCACTCTGTCACGGCGCGCCGTTTTATGTGCTCGGTCCACTCGTCACGGACATCTTTCCTGGGTACGACCACATCACCAGTTGCATCGGCGCGACTGCCGCCGGGTATCACGGAGCAAGCATGCTCTGTTACGTCACTCCGAAAGAACACCTCGGCCTTCCAAAGAAGGATGATGTGAAGCAAGGATGCATCGCCTACAAGATCGCAGCGCACGCAGCCGATGTCGCGCTTGGAATCCCGGGCGCTCGTGACCGCGACGACGAACTCACCAAGGCGCGGGCTGCACTGAATTGGGAAAAGCACTTTGAGCTTTCGTTCGACCCAGACACCGCGCGTGCCTACCACGACGAAGACCTTGACGTCGACACCGACTTCTGCGCGATGTGCGGCCACGACTGGTGCAGTGTGCGCATCAGCAAAGAGATTCAAGAGTTCGCGAGTGGCAAAGAAGAGGAGTACCAGCGCGGGAAGCCCGCGCGAAGCGCTGCGCTGACTGCCGAGCAGCGCGAGATTCTCGAACGCCGTGGAGTGCTGAGCCCCGACGAGATTCACCGACTCGCGTCAAAGACGCGCGAGGCGGCGAACTCAAAGAACGGCAAAGCCACCTGCCACAGCGACTATGTTGAGGCAGAGGGCGCTCGACAAATCCAGGGCGACCGACTGGTGCAGTTGAACACTGCACCCGCACACAACGTGCCATCGCACGACTCGGTGATTTGATGGGCGACCGAGGGACGCACCACATCCCGACTCCCAAGCCGAGGTTTCTCGGCTTACCCGCCCTTCGATATCAGAACGAGTATGTGTGGTTTCTGTTTTTGGCCGCGATGGACATCATGCTCACCTGGTACATCCTTGAGCGCCGCGGAGGGGAAGAGGTCAATCCAATTGCAGAGGCAGTGATCTCTGCGAGCGGACTCTGGGGAGCGATCGGTTTTAAGTTCAGCCTCGTGCTGTTCGTCATCATTGCGTGCGAGTGGATCTCGCGCGATCGACCAATTGTGGCGAGGCGACTTGTTTGGACGGGCCTCGCGATTTCAACCGTGCCAGTTGTGTATTCGCTCGTGTTGCTTGGATATCACTGGATTCATCCGATCACCTCGTAACGCACACGCGCATGCCGCGGCCCGCGTGTGTGCGCCGAAGTCAACGCACACGCGTACGCCGCGGTCCAAACTGCCCGCGGCTCAGACATGCTGCGCCTCGCTGCGCAGACTTGCTCGGCTTGCAAACTCGCCGCGGACGAATTTGGACCGCGGCAGACGCACATTGACGCTGCCAGAACGTGACTTTGTGGGGTTGCGGGTGGATTTTGCCTTGTGTTGCGGTAGGTTGTGTGCGAGTTTGTGTGTTGGATCCGCTTTCGTGAGCGTTGAACATGGCAATTCATCGATCTCAGGTTCTTCTCGCTCTCGTGCTCACAGTGGGCGCTATCGACTCGCCCGCCCCCGCGCAAGACTGCGACGCTGACGGAATCTCAGATGCCGACGAGATCGCTGCCGGCGCGTTTGACTGCAACGGCAACAGCATTCCCGACTCGTGCGATCTGTGTGCCGGTGGGGCTGACACCGACCGTGACGGCAACCTCGACAGTTGTGAGCGTGGCTACGGCAACTTCGATCTAGATGCAGACATCGACGGGGCCGACGTCGGTGTGTTGCTCACGCAGTGGGGAGCGACGGGGCAAGCGGCAGGAGACCTTGATGGCAATGGTGTCGTCGGAGGGGGTGACCTGGGATTGCTACTCGTTCGCTGGGGACCAGCCTCGTACGGTGGTGGCGCTCCAGGATGGGCGACTGTGCTTGAGTTTGCGCCCGATCCTGCAATCGTCATCCATGCGAATCTTCGCTGCGCGATCATTCACACAGGCCTCCCATGGCGAGTTCGTGACACGGCAACGCAGATCGAGATGGTGCTCGTGCCACCAGGCACCTTCATGATGGGTGAGGAGGGCTGGGCGACACCTGTGCATCGGGTCACGCTGACGAACGCCTTCTACTTGGGGCGTTCTGAGGTGACACAGGCGCAGTGGCAGGCGCGCATGGGTTCGAACCCGAGTTCCTTTCAGGGAGATTTCGACAGTCCCTCTCGCCCTGTCGAACAGGTTTCGTGGGACACCATTCAGTCGTTCAACACGGCAACAGGAATGCGCTTTCCGACAGAAGCAGAGTGGGAGTATGCCTACAGAGCAGGAACAACGACGGCCTTTCACAGTATGCCTGGGTATCCCAATGGAACCGATCTGCCCAATCTTGTGAGCTACATCGCGTGGTACTACTACAACACCTGTTCTATTGCCGGCGACTTATGTCGCACCCACGCCGTCGGCGGCAAGGCAGCGAACGCGCTCGGGATTCGCGACATGGCGGGGAATGTCTGGGAGTGGTGCCAAGATTGGCAGGGCGAGTACTCGCCGGCCGACCAGACGAATCCCACTGGCCCTTCGAGTGGAACCCACCGGATGTTGCGCGGCGGAAGTTGGAGCAACGATGCCGTCAATTGTCGCGCCTCGCGGCGCTACTACTACGCCCCACCTGAGTACTCCAACAACATCATCGGATTTCGCGTCGCTCGGAATCCGTAAGCGACAACATGGGATCGCGCTGCGACCACGGTCGCAAGCACCGCGGACAATTCACGCACCCGCGAACGCCGCGGACAATTCGCGCAGTCGCGAACGCCGCGGACAATTCGCGCAGTCGCGAACGCCGCGGTCCAAACTGCCCGCGGCTCAGACATGCTGCGCCTCGCTGCGCAGACTTGCTCGGCTTGCAAACTCGCCGCGGACGAGTTTGGACCGCGGCAATCGCATTCTGACCGTTCGCCAGCGCCCTGGGGGCGGTTGCGGGCAGAATCGCTCGTCTAGACGGTCGTTTTTGCCCGCAAGCGCGTGGTTGTGCGGGCGATGCGGGTGGAAATCACCGCGCGCGGGGGTAGGTTGTGGGGGCAGTTCGGGGTTTCGGGTTCGGTCTTCCAGGAGTCTCACATGGCAATTCATCGTTCGCAGTGCGTCATTGTCGCGGCCGCTCTGTTGGCACTCGGGGCCGTCGCATCATCCGCCCTCGCTCAAGACAGTGACGGCGACGGCCATCCTGATGGCTCCGACAATTGCCCACTGGTCGGAAACCCGTCGCAGGCCGACTGCGACAGCGATGGCATCGGCGATGCATGCGAACTTCCATTCACACGCGACACCGGCAACATGGGGGGGCTTCGGAATCGGCGCGACGGGGTCGCCAATTGTCGCCACTGGCCAGTTCTCCAACTGCGACCACTCATTGACGGCGGTGACGGTTCGCGTCGAGATCATCGGCGACCTCAACGCCGTCGCAGAGTTTGCGACCGTGACTCTCGGAGGTCCCTCTGGGTTGAGTACCGATCTCTTCTCCGTCAGTGGATCCGACTGCCCCGCGACCCCTGACTCAGCGACGTGGACGATCACGAAGGCGTAGTGGAACGCGCTTGTTGACAGTGCTGGCCCGAAAGCGAATGTCAGCGTGAGCGTGAGCGGAACAAGCGTTGTCAGCGCAACGCAGTGCGCGAGCCCATTGACTCGGGTCACCGTCTCGTACGGTTCGGCGCGCGCCTGCGACTGCGACAAGGACGCCGTGTACGACAGTGACGAGATCGCGTCGGGAAGCGAACTCGACTGCAATGGCAATGGCCTGCCAGATTCATGCGAGATTGCAAGCGGCGCGTCGCCCGACTGCAACGGCAACGGCATCCCTGACGCCTGCGACATCGCGAGTGGCCAATCGCACGATTGCGACGGCGACGGTGTTCCAAACTCATGTGAAATCACTTCAGGCGCCCCAGACTGCAACTCCAACGGAATCCCTGACGCGTGCGAGATCGCGAGTGGGCAATCGCAAGACTGCAACGGCAACGGCATTCCCGACGCATGCGACATCGCAAGCGGCACTGCAGGCGACTGCGACAGTGACGGAGTCCCCAACTCATGCGAGATCGCTTCGGGTGCATCTGACTGCAACGGCAACGGGATTCCTGACCCGTGTGAGATCGCAGGGGGCACGCTGCCCGACTGCGATCTCAACGGCTCTCCTGATTGGTGCGACATCGCGTTGGGAGCGACCGACGAAGACTGCGATGGATACCTCGACAGCTGCGAGTACCGGTACGGCAACTTTGATCTCGATGGCGACATTGACGGAGTCGATCTTGGGGTGCTCTTGACTCAATGGGGGGTTGTTGGAGATGTTCCTGGCGACATCGACGGCAATGGCGTTGTTGGCGGTGGCGACCTTGGATCACTGCTCGTTCGCTGGGGAGCTGTTTCGTACGGCGGTGGTGGCGGTGGAGGAACTCCCGGGTGGGCGACGGTGATTGAGTTCGTCCCTGATCCAGGAGTTGTCATCAATGAGAGCCTTCGCTGCGCGATCATTCGCACCGGCCTTCCATGGCGTGTTCGCGAGACGGCGACGCAGATCGAAATGGTGCTTGTGCCAGCAGGCACATTCATGATGGGATGTTCAGCGTCGAGTTCGTACGACTGCTCTTCACACGAGAACCCAGTTCATCAGGTCACCCTCACCAACACCTTCTATGTCGGCAGGTACGAGGTGACACAGGCACAGTGGCAGGCACGCATGGGAAGCAACCCGAGTTACTTCACAGGGCAATCAGACAGTCCATCACGCCCAGTCGAACGGGTCTCATGGAACACGATTCAATCGTTCAACACCGCGACTGGAATGCGCCTTCCGACAGAAGCAGAGTGGGAGTTTGCATTCAGGGCAGGAACAACGACCGCATTTCACAGCATGCCCGGATATCCAAATGGGACGAATGTCGACAGTCTGCTGGGCAACATTGCGTGGTACTGGCCGGCCAGCGGAAACCAAACCCACACCGTCGGCGGCAAGGCAGCAAACGCACTTGGCATCCACGACATGGCAGGCAATGTCGAGGAGTGGTGCAACGATTGGTACGGCGGCTATTCGTCAGCCAACCAAACAAACCCCACGGGACCCACGAATGGAAACGGCCGGTTGCTGCGCGGCGGTAGTTGGGGCACCAACTCCGAAGGCGGCCGCGCGTCGCGGCGCGCCTACCCCCCGCCTGGCGTCGCCCTCTCCGACCTCGGCTTCCGTGTCGCCAGGAATCCCTGAGCACCACAGTCGGCCAGCGCCCACTACTTCGGAATCGCAGCAGTCAAGACCCTCGGCGCGCCGCGCGTGATCAGAATGTCATCTTCGATGCGCACACCGAGTGACTCCTGCGGCAAGTAAATCCCCGGTTCGATCGTGATCACCATGCCAGCTTGCAATGGGCTCGCCGGGTCTGCGTCGTGCACTTCAAGTCCGAGGTGGTGGCCGATGCCGTGGATGAATGCGTCGGCGAATCCTGCCGCTGCGATGACCTTTCGTGCCGCGCCATCGACTGCGCTCATCGTCGCTCCGACTCGGCACGCCTTGATCGCCGCAAGCTGTGCCTTGAGCACCGTGTCGTAGACCAACTTCTGACGGGGCGAGAACACTCCAGAGACTGGGAATGTCCGAGTGACATCGCAGGCGTACCCACCGAAACTCGCGCCAGAATCGAGAACGAGCAGCTCGCCAGCGGCAATCGGATTCTTGTTTGCGTGGTAATGCAGCACCGTCGCGTTGAATCCAGTGCCTGCGATCGTGCGGTACGCAGTCTCGCGCGCACCCGAAGATTTGTACGCATGCTCAACCGCCTCTTGCACATCGAACTCACTCTGACCAGGTCGCGCGGCACGCACAGCCGCAGCGAACCCAGCAGCGGTGATGTCGGCCGCGCGTTGCATGAGCGCGATCTCGGTGGCGCTCTTGACCGAACGCATCGCGGGCAGCACATGGGTCAAGTCACAGATCGCTGCCCCAGGAATGCGCGCCGCACTCTCTTTGAAAATCGCAAGGTCTGGCGAGACGGGCGCTGTGTGCGCCGCGAGTGAATGCAAACACGCAAATCGCTTCGAGCGCTTGCCGCACTCAAGCAGCGCGCGCGCGAAGGCAGTCGTTCGCATGATGGTCGCGATGCCGTAGTTCGACTTCAACGCCTGTGAGACCGGCGCGCGAAAGCCATCCCACTGTTCGATTTCTGGGTTGAGAGGTCGCAAGAAGAGTTGCGCGCACTTTGTCTTGACTGGGTTCCCAGGATCAAGCATGAGCATCGCTCCTGGCTCGTCTGTGACTCCAGTCAAGTACTCAAAGTTTGCGTTGGGTCGCCAACTCTGCGAGAGCGATGCGTCGGCGTCGCCAGCGAGAACCAACCCGATGGCGTTGCCCTCGCGCTTGAGCTGAGCGAGCAACTTCTCGCGCCGCGCCGCAAACTCACTGAGTGCGATCGCCGTTGTCTTCATCGCGATGCTCCCGCCGCGGCAGTGGTGTTAAGAATCCGCTGCGCATACGTCATCATCGCGTCGCGCAACTGATCAAAGCTTTCGAGCACATACAAGATCGGTTGATAGTGATCGATCTCGAACGAAGTCGCGCAAACGGTCTCGAGATCGAATGGCCGCCGGTCAACATCACTGCTCTCAAGCGCATGGCGACTCTCGCCGGGGCTTGAAATGAGCCCAGAGCCATAGAGCTTGACTCTGCCACCTTCGCGAATCAATCCAAACTCGACTGTGAACCAGAAGAGTCGAGCAAGTCTCTCGACATGCACTTCATCGTTCGTTGTCGCGGCAGCACGCCCATAGGTCTGCAAGAAGTCTGCGAAGGTCGGATCGGCGTGCAGCGGCACATGTCCAAACACATCGTGAAAGACATCGGGTTCTGGCAGGTAATCGAGCGATTCCTTAGGCCGAATGACGATCGTCGTCGGAAACTCGCGCCGTGCGAGGCAGGCAAAGAATGCCTTCGCCGGCAAATACCCAGGGACCGCCCGGCTCTGCCATCCTGTCAATTGCTTCAAGTAGGTGTTGATCGACTTGGGTCCTTCGAGATACGGAATGTGGTCTCGCACGAGCCGAATCGACTTCGCCCCTGAGAGATAGACATTCGACGCGCATGACTCGAGGTAGCTCATCTGCCGGTCGTACAGCGTCTGCCAGCACTCCTGGTTCTCGGCGGTGTACCCCTCATAGTGCTGCCCGACATAGATCCGCGCGACATCGTTGTAGCCAGGCTCGCCGAAGTGATTGGCGTAGGTCTGAGCCGCCACTCCCTCGGGACCATCGATCATGGCGCTGTTCAGACTGCCCGCGAACTTCTGTTTGCCGTCGTGCTGTGGCATAGTGCGCCGAGTCTATGCGTGGGGTTGCGCGAGTGCGACGAGTGCCTTGATCGCAGTTGCCTCGCTCGAGATCGCGCAGTCGGCGGGAGCCCGCAACCTCATGACATCAAACTGACGGCGCACATCGATGCCCTGCCCGTCAACGCTGACGACGAGGGCACTCTCGGCATCTGCACGGTATTGCTGGTGGAGCGCCTTGCGCACTTCATCGCGCCGAGTCTGGTTGATCGCACGGCAGATGGGAGCCTCTTGCTGCGCGAGTGCATTGGGTTGCACGAAGACCTCGCCATCGATGAAGTACCCACGAAACTTCGCCCCATCAATCGTCACGGTCGCCCAGTTCACATCGGGAGGGGTTCCGTGATAGGTGCGCCAGCGGTCCGCGCGCCCGACAGTGTCATCTCGCTCGTCGAACTTC
>SXGS01117077.1_pt1 | contig 26063 bp, 18 predicted proteins | sample 3174681 | NCBI WGS metagenome assembly SXGS01 (sample SAMN11356861, study PRJNA531348) | freshwater metagenome | isolation source: freshwater sample F1-80 | place: China: Fuxian Lake, Yuxi | collected 2017-12-25 | reverse complement strand
TCCTCGTGGCGCGGTGCGCGGTCGTCACGACGCGGACCACGGTCTTCCTGAGGGCGCTCGTGACGCGGACCGCGCTCCGAGCGCTCGCCGCGACCGCCGCGCTCTTCGCGACGCCGCGAGGGTCCGTCGCCGCGCTCGCCGCCTTCGACGCGCGGCTCGTAGCCATCGCTGCCGCGCTCGAGCACGTCGAGGTACTGGCTCGGGACCTGCTCGCACAGGTACAGCGTGCGGCGGTCGTAGAAGTTGGTGCCTTCTTCCCAGGCGTCCATGGAGAACACCTGCAAGATCGCATACTCGCGCGCCGCGCGGCGTCCGGCCTCGCGAGCGTCCTCGGCCGAGAGTGCGAGGTGCAGGAAGCGACGGCGTCCGCCGCGCAGTCCGTACTGCTGGGCGCGCTGCAGGTCGCGCGCGTCGATGCCGACGTACAGGCACTCCGGCGGCTGGCTGGGCTCCCCCGGCTCGACTGGGATCGAGTGGCCGTAGAGCGCGCGGATTTTCGAGCCACGCAGCTCGTAGCGCGGACGGTCGCCGCCCTCGACGGCCGCGAGAACGTCTGCGGACTCCACAGACTCTTCGAGCCGCTCGCCGAGCGCGCGAACCACCTCGTCGAGCTCTCCGAAGCCTTCCTTGTCGAGCTCGAGGTCGAACTTCTCCGGCTGGTGGCGGAGCATGTAGGCAAGCGAGCGGGTGATGCGTTCGATCAGGGCGGGGTTCGTCATGCTCGTGGGCGAGGCGAAAGGGGGCGCTCCAGGAACTCGTGGCGTCGACCTGTGCCGACCTCAGGACCGCGAGGGAGTGCAGTTGCGAAAGGGCCGAGGAGTCTAGCAAGGCTCGACGAGCCTTCCAGAACCACGCGTCGCCACGCCACCTGCGACTCAGGGCGCCCCGCCGGGCTCCGCCAGAAAGGCCGGAGGCACCGTGGCGAACTGACTGTGCGTCGTCCCACGGTGCCTCCCTTGAAAGGTGCGCGCCCGCAGCCCCCGCCGCAGGCGCGCGGGTTGGAGTGTCCCACACCACCAACCCTTGCTGGATCCCCTAGGTCTCCTAAGCAGGCGCTCCAAGGGGGTTAGATTGTGAAGGTCCTGTCGCTCGGGCCCCGCTACGGGCAGGACTTCGGACCCGTTCAAAGAGCCGCAGCAGGGGAACCGGACGAAGCAAGTTTTTCCGCCCCCCGAGCCGGCCCCTTCCCGGCACCCAGCCGAACCGGAGGGTCTCGAGCAACGCCGCCTGCTTCACGCCGCCTGCTTCACGCCGCCTGCGCAACCCCGCCTGCCCGACATTGGTGCAGGATTCGTGCCGCAGGGCAGCGCCCCGCGCTCCCGTCGCGGCGGACGACCGCGGGGGCTCCGCCGGGGGGCAGGGCCGTCCGTACCCAGCGCGGCGCGGGCACACGGCCAGTTCCCGCGGCATCCACGGCGAGCGACATCGCACGCCGCGCGTGCGAGGGCCGCACAGGCGGGGTCAGCACAGCGGGCACGACGCGCCCGCCGGGCTAGTAACGCGTCATCGCGGGATCGACGTCTTCGGCCCAGCGGTCGATACCGCCGACGAGGTTGAGGACGCGACCATAGCCCTGCGAGGCGAGCCAGCCGGCCACGCGCGCGCTGCGCACACCGTGGTGGCAGATGCAGACGATCTCCGCCTGCGGATCGAGTTCGCCCCGCCGCGCGGGCACGCTGCCCATGGGGATCGACAGCGAGTCGCGGATGGAGCACAGCGCGACCTCGTCGGGCTCGCGCACGTCGAGCAGCACGAGCGCGTCGCCGCGCTGGATGCGCTCCGCGAGGGCGCGGGGCTCGATGCGCTCGAAGCTCACGGGCGCACCCCGATCGGCGCCCTGTCGAGCTCCGCCGGCGGAGTGACGCCGAGCAGGGCGAGCACCGTCGGCGCGATGTGCAGCAGGTCGACGCCCTCGGCCGGGAGCTCACACTTGCGATTGGCAAAGAAGATGCCGCGCACCAGCTCGGTGTCGACGGACACGTGGTCCCCCGACCAGTCCTTGTCGTTAGCGACGACGAACGGACCCGGTGCACCCGCCTTCATCGAGAGCGAGCCGCTCGAGGTGGCCCACGAGACGCGATAGGTCGCCGCGAAGCCCACCGAGATGTCGGCCTCGAGATCGAGGTACGGTCCCGAGTGCACGTCGCTGACGAAGGTCGCCGTCGAGCAGATACGCTCGCCCGTGCGCGGATCGCGCGCCTCCTTCAGCTTGGCGATGATCTCGCGCGCGAGCGCCTCGCGCTCCGCGGGCTCGACGCTGCCGACCTCCGAGACGGACACGGTGCCGCCGACGCGCGTGCGCGCGCCCTTCGTGTTGATGAAAATCGTGCCGAGGCCGAGGGCGTAGGCGCGCGTCTTCGACCAGTCGACGTAGCTCGAGAGCAGCGTGTGGCTCTTCGCCTCGGGGCGCACCGCGAGGTAGCCCTCGGCGAGCAGCCAGTTGTTGAGGTGCACCTGATGGCGGAACGACTGGAAGCCGTGGTCGGCGCACAGGAGCAGCGTGTCTCCCGGCTTCACGTGCTCGGCGAGCACCTTGCCGACGATCGCGTCGAGCTTGCGGAACACGGCCGGAATGGCCTGCGCCAGCGTGATCTCTTCGCCGTAGAAGCGCACCTTCGCCGCGGCCTTCTCCGCGTCGTACAGAGGGTGCGCCGGGTCGTAGAACTGATACATCATGTGCTGGACGCGGTCGCACTCGCTGAAGATGCCGACGAACAGGCGCCAGTCGTCCTTCGCGAGACTGTCGTAGACGAGCTTCTCGCGCCACTGCGTGGTGAACTCGATGTCCTGCAGGAAGGTGGCCGCGTCGATCACCTTGTCCTTGAAGGGGTGCGTCAGGCAGGCCCAGCCGACAGTCTCGAAGCTGCCGCAGGAGGTCGCGAGCTCGGCGGCGAACTCCGGCGGCTGGGAGATCGGCTGCCAGAACGGAGGCCGCGCGGGGTCGATCTCGACCGTGTTGAGGTACAGCTCGAAGTCCGGCTCCGACAGCGAGACCAGCTTGGCGCGCGTCAGCGCGTGCACCTTGATCAGCGGGTTGAGCTCGAAGGTCAGGTGGTACCAGTCCGACCAGCCGCCCTCGGCGAGAACCTGCGCCTGCGCGCCGATCGTGACCTCGGCCTTGCCGCCCTCGAGCCGCCGCACGCTCAGCGGAAGCGTGACCGGCGTCCTCAGCGCGGTCTCGAGCGCCTGCGCGCGGTCCTCCAGCTCCATGCTCTTCTTGAACGGCAGGTTGGGCTGCTCGTCGCGCAGCCGCGCGATGCCCGCGAGCTCCTCCTGCTGCTCCTTGATGGCCCAGAAGTTCATCGGGCCATACACGACCGACTCGATCACGCCGTCCACTTCGTCGACGCGCAGCTTGTAGCCGCCCGAGCCCGTGTCGACGCCCGCGTCGAGCAGCGTGCGCCCGAAGTACAGCTCGTCGCTGGTGTAGATCGTGAAGTTCATGTAGCTGCCGCGCGCGTCGGGCACGCCAAGGCCGCACAGCACCTTGGCGCCCGAGACTGGCTCGCGATCCCACGCCTGCTGGCCGTCGATCACCCGCGAGGGCACGCCGGCCAGCGCCGCGATTTCCCAGAACGGCGCGGCATCGAGCGGGTTCTTCACCACCGGAATCGTCGCCGGCAGGTAGCCGCGCAGCGTGTAGCCGCCCCAGGCACCGACGGCGCCGAGCAAGCCCGAGAGCACCAACGTCGGTCCCCGGCGCAGCCGCAGCAGGGCTCCGAACACCAGCATGAACAGCAGGAACCCGCCGCCGCCGACCACGGCCGCGAACGCCAGCGGGCTCCAGGTCGGGATCGGCGCGGGGAGTTCCTCGATCGGCACCTGCACACCGTCGAGCGCAAAACCCTTGGTCGGGCTCGGCGCGAGCTTGCCCTTGTACGGGTTGTCGCCGCTCCCGGGTGCCGGCGAGAAGCTGCGCACCACGAAGCCGGGAATGGCGGTCTCGGCGGGGTTGCGGCCTGAGTTGAGCGAGGCCCACGCCACCGGCGACTCGGCCGGGTCGGTGGTGCCGAGCGGCGCGAAGGTGCCCTCGGCGCGCAACTTCGCGAGGTTGGGGAGCTCGCCCTTGTCCATCATCTCGGTCACCGTGCGGCCGTCCGCGCCGTCGAAGCCGAGCACGATCACGCGCCCCTCGCTGGGCACGGGCTCGGAGCCGAGGGCGGGCAGGGCGAGGGCGACGGCGAGGGCGAGTTGCAGCATGGTCGTCGAAGTCGTGCAGGTGCGATCTTTGCCGGCCTCGGACGACGCGGCTAGGATCTCCGCCCGCGGCGTGGCACTAAGGCTCGTCGAAAGCGTGGAATGAACAAGGATTTGGAATCGGCTCGTGGGCAGGGTAGGCGGCTTCCCGGAGCCAAGTCAACGCGCGCGGGCGTGGCGCGCGCGCCGCTCGTCGGGTGGCTGCTCGTGCTGCTTGGGGCGCTCCTCGTCGGCTGGTTGGCCCTCCGCCCTGTAGCCACCGAGGCGGCCCCGGTGGCCCTACCTCCCACCCCTGAGCCCGCCCCCGCCGCGCTCGAGAACCCGGAGGCCACCCGCGTCGCGAGCGGCCTCGGCGTCGACGGCCCGCGCCCCCTGCCGGCCTATCCGAGGGAACTCGACGACCCGACGCGCTTTCGCGGCGTCGGACGCATCGAAGCCCACCTCACCGCGCCCGAGGGGGTGACGACGCCCACACGCTGGACCTTGGTGCTCGATCCCGCTCCCTTCAAGATCGGCTCCGAGCACGCGCGCGCGCGCCGCATCGAGGTCGAAGGCCAGACGACGCTCGTCGCCGATGCCATCGCACTCGGCAGCTACTCCGTCCGGGCCGAGGCCGGCGACTTCGAGTGCAAGCCCTTCGACCTTGAGCTCCGCAAGCCCGAGCTCGTCGACATCGTGTTCCCGCTCGAACTCTTCGAGCGCGGCACTCTCACGGGTCGCGTGCTCGACGAGCTCGGCCTCCCGGTGCAGGGCATGGCCGTGTTCGCCCTCGCGCGAACCGGCAGCGCGGCGCGCGAGACGCGCACGGACGACGCGGGCAACTTCGCCTTCGAGCGGCTGCCCGATGGCGACTGGAAGATCCGCGTGGCCGTGCGCGAGAACCCGCTCGCCTCCGCCGAGGACGTGACATTCGCGGCCCCCTCGCTGCACCTGCGCACCTTCACAGTGCCGCGCAGCGGCTCGATCGAGGTGCAGGTCGTCGACGAGCTCGGCGTCGGCCTCGTCGGCACGTTGGTCGAGGCCCTTGGCCTGCGCAGCGGTCCGCTCTCGGTCACCACGGGGCCCGACGGCTTTGCGAAGCTCGGCCCGGCCATCGCCGGCGAGGTGCGGTTGTTCGCGAGCGACGAGCGCGCGGGAGAGGCCGAGACGACGCTGCAGTTCGATCCCGCCGCGGAGCCCGCGGTCCCCGTGATCCTCAAGCTGCGACGCTAGGCGCGTCACGGCCCAACTCTCCCCCTCCAAAAACAAGAAGCGCAGAGTTACCGTGCCGTCTCAGCCTCTCGTCGACCTCGCCTCCGTCGATCTCTCTCGCGTGCTGGTCGGCTCAGAGGAGGTGCGCAAGCTGTGCCTGCAGCGCAATCGCTTCGCGCTGCTCGACGCGGTCCTGCACGTCTCCGAGGACCGCTCGCTGGTGGTGGGCTGCAAGGACCTCGCAGGCGACGACTGGTGGGCCGCCGACCATATCCCGGGCCGCCCGATCTTTCCGGGCGTGCTGCAGCTCGAGGCCGCGGCCCAGCTCGCCACGTGGCACTTCCTCTCCTTCCACGCCGCCGACAAGAACCAGTTCGTCGGCTTCGGCGGACTCAACGAGACGCGCTTCCGCGGCATCGTGACCCCCCCGGCGCGCCTCCTGCTCGTCGCCAAGTCCATGCGCGTGCGCAGCACGATGTTCACCTACGCGGCGCAAGGCTTCGTCGACGGCAAGCTCGTGATGGAAACCGAGATCCTCGGCGTGATCGTGTGAGCCCGCGCTCACCCGGCGGAAGCGCGCGGCGACCGGTGCTAGATTGAAAGCGTCATGAGACGTCTCGCCGCGCTGCTCGTCGCCGTCTCGCTCTCCGCCTGCGGAAGTTCCGACGGCCCGCCGGAGCACGTGCTGCTCGTGGTGGTCGACACGCTGCGCGCGGACCACCTCTCGTGCATGGGCTACCCGCGGCCCACCTCGCCGGCGATCGATGCGCTCGCCGCGCGTGGCACGCTGTTCGAAAACGCGGTTTCGCAGGCTTCCTTCACGAGCCCCTCAATGGTCTCGCTCATGACGGGGCGCTACATCGCCAAGGAGCGGCTCGACATCCCCGCCGAGTTGCCGACGCTGGCCGAGAGCTTCGAGCGCGCGGGCTTCGCGACCGCCGGTTTCCGCTCCAACCCGATCCTCAAACCCGAGTACGGCTTCGAGCGCGGTTTCTCGCGCTACCAGACGATCGACGAATACGGCAGCGATGCCGAGATCGCGGCCTGGCTCGAGTCGGTGAAGGGCAAGCGCAGCTTCACCTACATCCACATCACCGAGCCGCACGACCCCTACCTGCCGCCCGAGGGCCGCCGCGCGTGGCGCGAGCGCAAGGACCTGCTTCCGGGCGACCGCGCCGAGTACCTGCCGCGCATGGCCGCCGAGCTCGGGCTCGCGGACCCTCAGCAGGGGATCGAGCGCATCAAGGAGGAGATCGGCGGCTACGACGACGACGTGCGCTGCGCGGACGAGCGCGTCGGGCACTTCCTCGCGCTGTTCGAGAGCTCTGGCCTGATGCGCAGCGGGCTCGTGGTGCTCGCGGCCGACCACGGCGAAGGCCTGTGGGAGAAGGTCGCGCTCATGAACGGCCAGCGCGGCGCGGCGCTGCGGCGCGGCGAGACGCCGGACCTGCTCAACACGCTCATGCCGACCCACGGCAACCAGGTGCACCGCGAGCTGGTGCACGTGCCGCTGATCCTCGCTGGGCCGCGCGTCCCGGGCGGCAAGCGCGTGCAGGCGCCGGTCGAGAACGTCGACTTGTTCCCCACCCTGCTCGAGCTGTGCGACCTGCCGACGCCGGGCGGACTGCAGGGCGAGAGCCTCTTGCGCCAGCTCGACGGCTCGCGCGCGCGCAAGGAGTGCGCCTTCAGCTTCACGCGCTTCAATACGACCGTGATCAGCCCCGAGGGCTGGTCGCTGATCCTGCCGACGGCCGAGGGCGAGTGCGGAGAGCAGCTCCAGCTCGAGCTCTTCGACCTGCGCACGGACCCCCACCAGCGCCGCAACGTGGCCGCGGAGCACCCCGCGGTCGTCGAGCGCCTGCGCAAGCTTGCGCTGCAGCGCCTGGAGATCGGCATCCAAGGCACGATGAAGGTCGACGACGCTGGGCTCGCCGCGCTCTCCGGCCTTGGCTACGTGGGTCAGGTCGAGCGGGAGAACGATCGGCGCGAGCTCGAGGCGCTGTCGAGCGCGGACATCCTCACCCGGGCTCTGAATATGGGCACGCCCTGCGCACGCCGTCTGCTCGCTGCCGAGATCCTCGCCACGCGCAAGCTCGAGTCACTCGAACTCGAGGCCCTGCGCAAGCACCGCGCCTTCGAGACCTCTAGCGCCGTGAACGAGCTCCTCGACCGCCTGCTCGCGCACTAGGGCAACGTGAACTGAAGTGCGTCCGAGAGGCCCGTGTTGAACGGGTCCTGCGGATCGCGGTACCAGTACTGGCAGTGCACGCTGGCGCCGCTCGCGAGCGCCGGATCGCTGCCCGAGCGCACCAGTGCGTTGAAGTCGAACGAGTAGGTGCCTCCGCACGGGCCACTGCCACCGGAACTCTGGATGCCCGTGCGCGTCACGGGCGCGCGCACGCACAGCGTCCCGCCTTGGTAGCTCCCCGTGTGCGGCTGGAAGCCGTAGAAGAGCAATCCGCTGCGCTGCGCGAGGATCTGACTCGCGGTCACGAGGAAGGGCGCCATGCCGCCCGTGGCCGGCACGCCGGAGAAGCCGATCGCGGGCAGGCAGAAAGCCGAGTTCAGCTTGCCCGTGCAGTAAATCTGCGCGAGCACTGGCTGCGGTACGCGGTAGTCCCAGATGCCGCGCCCGTAGGTGCCATAGCGCACGAGCTCGGCGTCGACGCACTCGACCGACCAGTACAGCGTGATCGGAGCGAGTGCGGTGGAGATCGACGTCCACGTGCCCGCGGCCCGGTCGAAGCGGAACGGTCCTGCCTCGCAGGCTGCGAACAGGTCGCCACTGCCGTCCTTGGCGTACGCGATGTCGTAGACCATGGTGGAAGGCAGCCCGGTCGTGAGCGCGCTCCAGATCTGGCCGCCGTCGAGCGTGCGGCGCACGCCCGCCGTGCTGTAGCCCGAGCCGCAAATGACGGCCTCCAGCGGATCGAGCGGGTGCACCGCGATCGCGTTGCCATAGAAGTAGTGCTCATTGGGCGCGTTGCCGCTCGCCTGCGTCCAGTTCACGCCTTGGTTCGACGACCACCACAGTCGGCCCGCATCGTCCGCCGCGTACGCGCGCTGCGCGTCGCCCGGCGCGAAGGCGAGCGCCGTCATGTAATTCGCCATCCCGGCCGCGAAGTCGTGCGTCGAGTGGAACGAGTGCGTCCACGCGCCCGGTGCGGTCTTGTCAAAGCGGTAGAGCCGCTCCGCGCACAGGAAGTAGCTCGTCGCCACGAGCGGGCTCGCGACCACGGGGGGCAGCCACAGGTGGTTCGAGCCCGCGGGGAAGTCGACGTAGCCCGTGAGCGCCGGACTCGACTGCCCCTCCTGCACGAGCGTGAAGCCGGGATAGTTGCTGAACACGACCGCGTGTGTCCCGTCAGACGACGTGAGATGGCCGTAGTCGCCGCTGATCAGCTGGTTGAAGTTGGTCGAGGGCCCCGCCGGTAGCGGCGCCTGCACCAGTCCGCGCTGGTAGCCTTGGTCCTGGGAGCCCGCGAGCACGAGGTTCGCGTTCGTGGACGAGGTCAGGGTCGAGTAGTACTGGCTCACCCCGAGGCCCGTCATGCTCCAGTTGACCGGGCTCGCCCCGAGCGCCGAGCTGCGCCAGATGCCTCCGTCCATGCAGAAGAAGAAGCTCTCGCCGCTCGGCGACTGCGCGTCGGGCCAGGCGTAGATGCCCATGGTGTCCGCGTGCAGCTTATTGAGCGGATCGCCGTAGTAGTCGCCCCAGTTGTTGAGCTTGGAGAAGCTCGTGCCGCCGTTGGTCGAGCGGAAGGCCTCGACACCGCCATAGAGCACGGCCTGCGGGTTGGTGACCGAGGCGCACATCTCGCTCCAGTAGTCGCCAGGAGTGTGGACGAGCGTCGCGCTCGCGCCGGCGTCGTCAGACCGATAGAGCTTCCAGCCATTGTTCGCGAGCGCGACGTAGAGCGTCGGAGCGCCGGCTTCGGAGCCCGTGATGGTCGCGTCACTCGCGGCCGAGTCGATTGCGGCGAGCGGCGCGAACGTGAAGCCCGCGTCGCTCGAGCGGAACACCTGCCCGCGGTGCGCGACGAAGATCGTGTTCGCGGCGAGCGGGCCCGTGCGCGGCACCCACGCATCGGAATTGCCCCCCGTCGCCATCTGAAAGCGCTTGGTGAACGTGCGCGCGGAGTCATTGGACACGAACAGGGCCGGCACGTTGCCGCCGAGGTTCGTCTGGGCCCATACGACGACCGAGCGCTGCGCGTTCGCGAGCACGCGCAGCTCGCGCACGCTGGTCAGTCCCGCGAGCCCGCTCGGAGTCTCCCAGGTCTGGCCCGAGTCGCGCGTCACGCGCAGGCCGAGCGACGAGTTCGCGCACACGAGGATGTCGGGCGCGCCGCTCGTCTCGCCCGGCAGCACGACCAGCTCGCTGACGCCGCCGTAGAGGTTGTCGCCGAGCGGCGTCCAGCTGCTGCCGCCGTAATTCGCGCGCCACACGCCGCCGAGGGCCGAGCCCGCATACAGCCGAGTCCCGTCGGGCGAGAGCGTCGCGCACATCATGCGCCCGGCCTGGTTGCGACTGCCGACCTCGCTCCAGGGGCTGGCGACGAGGAAGTTCGCCCCGCTCGCGGCGAGCGAGTTGCGCCGCTCCATCTCGGCGATCCCGTTGGCGCGCTCGATCGCCTTCCAGTCGACGTCGGGCGCCGCGCGGTGCAGCTCCGCGAACCAGCGCTTGCGCGCGGCCTTGTTCTCCGCCTCCGTGCCCTCGCCGAGGCGATGCTCCGTCGGTGCGGGGAGCGAACGCCCCGCGATCGCGGGATCGATCAGCAGGCGGCCGTCGGCGCCCGGGGCTGGAGCCCCTTGGGGAGCGCAGGACGACGCGAGCGCGGCAGCGAGCAAAAGCGAGGTAAGACGCATGTCTTCCAGTATGCGTTCAGGGAATCGATCGCGCAGCGTCAGCGCGCTTGGGGAAGGCTCCCGCGAGGGTCGCCATCAGCACGATCGGCACCAGCTCGCCCCAGATGCGGAGCTCGCTCCACACGCCGGCGAAGAACGTCCCGAGCGCGAACGCCGGCACGACCCACACGAGGCCACGCGGGCTCGATGCGCCGGCGCACGAACGGAAGCACGAGCCACAGACCGCCGAACGCGAGCGGGTACCAGCGCCACATCAGCGGATTCTGAAGCGACTCTCGATTCTCGAAACAGACCGGCTGGTGGACGTCGCCGGGCTGGCGCCGGAAGAACGAATGCAGCCACCACTTGACGGCGGGCCACAGCGCTAGCTGCGCGGCGCAGTGCGCGAGGAGGCACGCCTTGGGCTCGCTGCGCCGACCGGTGAACAGCAGCGCGAACGCCAGAAAGCACGTCGTCTCGCGGTTGAACGTCCCGAGGACGAGGAGCGAGTAGTAGGCGAGCCAGCGTCGCTCGCGCAGCAGCACGAGTCCCCACGCGAAGACCGCCACCGCCGCCATGTCCCACGCATACCGGAACGGAGACTCGCGCGAGGCGACGTAGCGCAGCGCGAGCAGCGGTAAGAGCCCCCACGCGCTCGCCTCCACCATCCAGCCCCGCTCGAACAGCCCGCGCGCGAGCCGGCGCGTCGCGACGAAGGCTGCCAACGCGAACAGCGTGTCGAGCGCATGGAACACGGCCCGTGGCTGCGAGCCCGGCAGCACGTGCTCGCACAGGAAGCGCACCAGCCGCGGCACGAGCACGCGGTCGGCGAAGGGCTCCGCGGCACCGCGCGGGTCGATGCCGGCCACGTTCTCGAGCGCGCCCGGAAGGTAGACCTCGTTCCACGAGATGCGCGCCCACGAGAGCAACCCGGAGAGCACGAGCGCGAGCGAGAGCGCGAGCAGCTCTCCCGGCAGGCCCCGGCGCTACAAAGCCTGCGCGCTCACTCGTCGAGGAACGCGCCGAACGCCGGCGCGGGACGCGGAGCGGGCCGGTCCTCGCCCTCGGACCCGAGGATCGCGAGCACGTCGAGCTCGGCGCACTCGCACGGCGCACCGACGAGCTCGGAGATCGATGGCCGCGTCATGCCGCCCTCGCCGCTGATCGCCTCCTTGACGTAGGTGCCGTGCTGGGCACGGATCACGAGCTCTAGTTGCGGCGCCCCGTCCTCGGCCGCGGGCGCCGTCTCGGCCTTCACGATCTCGATCCAGCGCTCTCGATCGAGCTCCGCGCGCCGGTGTGCGACGCGCTCGGGAGTCTTCTGCACGATCTCGCGCCGCGGCCCGACGAGCGCCGCGATACGCGCAGGATCGAGCGGGGCGCTGGCCTTGACGAGCGCGCGGTACTCCTTGGCGTGCTTCTCCTCCTTGAGCTGCGCCACGCGCGTCTTCTCGGTCCAGTGCAGGCCGAGCACCTCCAGCCGGCCTTCGTTGCGGCGGTTGATCTCCGCCTCGCAGGCCGCGAGATCGACGTCGAAGCACTTGGGTCCGAGCATCTCGACCACGAAGGGGCGCCCCTCGCCGAGCATGCGCACGTTGACGTCCTCGCGACCGGCGCCGTGAAACTTGTTCTTGCGCGTCTTGAAAGCCGCGCCGAGCACCCAGCCGACGAGTTCCTGCACCGAGTCGCGCGTGAGCTTGCCGAAGCCCTCGCAGCGCACGCAGCCGCGGCGCCGGCGCGGGTGTCCCTTGCAGTCAGGGCAGAAAAAGACCGTCTGCGGCAGGTCGCGGGAGAGCTTGCGGTAGCGCCCCTCGACAAACACCTTGGACTTCGGCAGCGACGCGCCGGGATCGGCGAATTGGCTCATCTCGACCTCTCTTCGGGGCTGGCGGGAACCACCTGCGCGGCCCCCGGAACGACTCGGACGTTCGGCGTAGGGAGAGGGTAGCGAGCCGGGGCGGAGCCTGCCAACGGGCGCCCGCGTTTGCCCATGCCCGACCCGCGTAGTACGGTTCCCTGCGGATCCCGTCCGTCGCGCGGAGGGGCCACCGTCGCCCTCCTATGTCCCCCACTGCGAGCCCCGCCCGTCTGCCGTCGGTGATCGTCACCCTGCCGACGTGGAACGAGAGCCTCAACGTGCTCCCGCTCGCGCGCGCCTTGCTCGACCTCGGGCCGAACTACGCGGTGCTCGTGGTCGACGACAACTCGCCGGACGGGACCTGGAGGCTGGTGGCGGAGGCGGCCGCGAGCGAGCCGCGCCTGCACCTCCTGCACCGCACCTCGGACAAGGGTCGCGGCGCCGCGGGCCGCGCCGGCTTCGTGCGCGCGCTCGAGATGGGCGCTGACATCGTGGTCGAGATGGACGCGGACTTTTCCCACCAGCCGCGCTTCGTGCCGGCGCTGGTCGCGCGCCTCGACGAGCCCGGCCGCGCCGTCGGGCTGGCGCTCGGCTCGCGCGCGGTGTCGGGCGGGAGCGACGATGACCGCGGGGCCCTGCGCCGGCTGATCACGCTGTGCGCGAACCTGTACATCCGCGTGCTGCTCGGCGTGCCGGTGCGCGACTGCAACTCGGGCTTTCGCTGCTGGCGCCGCTCGACGCTCGAGAGCATCCGTGTACAGGACGCCTTCTCGAAGGGCCCTGCGATCGTGCAGGAGCTGCTGTTCAAGACCGCGCGCGCCAGAATTGGCATCGCCGAAGTCGGGATCGAGTTCATCGAGCGCCAGCGCGGCGAGTCCACGCTCACGTGGCATATCCTGATCAAGGGCTACACGACCGTGCTGCAGCTGCGCTGGATGGCGCTCTGCGGGAAGCTCTAGGCCGTGGGGAGCTCGCGGCAGGGCTGGCTCGGGCTCGCGCTGGCGCTCGCCGCGTACGTGGCGCTGCGCGCGCTGCTGCTCGGCACGAACTTCGACGAATTCGCGATGCCGCAGTTCGAGCAGTTCCCGATGGGAACACTGCCGCTGCTCGCGGGGGTCGAAGGCGGATTGCCCGTGTCGCGCGTGTACGACAACTCGGCGGGGCAGCTGCTGACGGGCTGGCTCGCGGTGCCTAGCTACGCGCTGTTCGGCGAGACGTACCTCGCGCTCAAGCTCGTGCCGCTCTCCCTCGGGGCGCTCGCGCTCGTGTTCCTTTGGCTCGCGGTGCGCGAGAGCGCAGGCGAGCGGGCCGCGCTCGCCGCCGCGCTCGTGTTTGCGCTCGGGCCGACGACGCTCGTGAAGTACTCGACCTTCACCTCGGGCAACCACTTCGAGACGCTCGCGTTCAACGCGCTCGCGCTGTGGTGCACGCTGCGCATGCACCGCACAGGAGTCACCCCGCGGCGACTGCTCGCGACCGGATTCACGTGGGGCTTCGCGGCCTTCGTGTTCCTCGGCGCGCTGTCGACCGTGCTGCTGCTCGCGCTCGTGCACCTCGGACTGCGCGGCCCGCGCGCGACGCTGCGCGACCTCGCATGGCTCGCGCCCGGGTTCGCCGTTGGCATCGCACCGCTGGTCGCACTCAACGCGTGGACCGGCTGGCGCGGCTTCGAGTTTCTCGAGAACAAGTTCACGAAGGAAGGCTCGGGCGCCGACCTCGGGCTCATGCTCGAGCGACTCGCGGCCTTCGCGGGCGAGCACCTGCTGGCCGCGACGCAGTATCGCGACTTCGGCGGCCTGCCCGGCAGGCTGGCGCGCGTGTTGTTCCTCGCCGCCTTCGTCGCGGGCTACGTGCTGCTCCTGCCCACGGCGTGGCGCGGGCTGCGCGCGCTCGCGCGCGGAGCGCTCGGCGAGGTCGGAACGAAGGCTACGCGCGTCGACGATGCGCTGGCCACGTTCCTGTGCGCGTACCTGCCGCTCACGGCGCTCGCCTTCGCGACCAGCGGCCTCGAGATCGCGCCCAAGGATCCTCCGATGGAGGCCGAGGGCTATCGCTACTTCAACACGCACCTCTTCTACGCCACCTTCGTGATCGCGCTCGGCGCGGCACGGCTCGCGCACGGTCGGCGCGTGTGGTACCTCGCGACGCCGGCTCTTGCGGCGGGGCTCTTCAACGGCGCGCTTGTCGACTGGAGCTTCTCGCACACGAATCTCGGCGCGCACTACGACGGCTTCAACGTCAAGCAGACCGCCAACCAGCTGCTCACGCCACGCAACGGCTACAGCATCGAAGAGGCCTGCGCGATGGCCGAGTCCTACCCGCCGGGCGTGCGCTCGGCGCTGTACCTCGGCATGGGCCGCGTGCGCGCGATGCAGCGCGTGCTGAAGAGCCGCGGTGGCGAGCTCGACCTGTGGAGCCTGCTCGACGAGTTCCCGGCCAAACGTCGCCCCGAGGTCGCGCGTGGCATCGGCGTCGCGTTCCGCAACCTCGCGCGCATGCAGAGCCGCCTCGACACGCGCTTCGTCGAGATCGCGGCAGCGCGACTCGCCGCCGGTGACGAGCTCGCCGGCCTCGCCCTCGAGGGACTCGCGACGGACTGGGAAGTCGCGCTGGCTTGGGACCTGCCCAAGCGCCTGCCGGAGCTCGAGGCACTCGCGCGTGATCTGGATTCGCGCCCCGAGCTCGTGCCGCACTTCGTGCGCGGCGTCGGGAGCGTGCTCGGTCGCACGTTGCGCCGCGGGGTCGCCGTCGAGGCAGGTGCGATCGCCGAGTTCGCACCGGCGATGCTGGCACGCTCCCGGACAGCCTTCAGCGAAGGGCTGGGTAGCGGACTCGAGGACGGGCTGCGCGCTGCGCAGCTCGAGACCCCGGTCGAGCAAGTGCTGCCGGGACTCGACGTCGCGGCCTTCGCTCGCGGCCGTGAGCGGCGGCGTGCGGAGCTTGTGCCGTAGCCTCCTGACGCCCGCAGTCCGTCCGACGACGGTTCGGTTCGTGAGGCCGCATTCGCCGCGGCGCGCAGCGCTGCGTACACTCCGTGAGTTCCATGCACCCGATCCTCTTCGAGCTGCCCTGGCTGCACTTCCCGATCCGGTCCTTCGGCGTGATGCTCGCGCTGGGCTTCCTGCTCGGCTCGCACCTGTTGCTGCGGCTGGTCACGGGCGACTCCAAGGACCGCGCGCGCGACCTCGAGCGCTACGGCGCAATCCCGATGTGGATCCTGATCGGTGTCGTCGCTGGAGCGCGGCTCCTGTACGTGGTCGTCGAGATCGCGCGCGGCTCCCCCACCGGCGAGGAATACCTCTCCAATCCGCTTTCCATCCTCGCAGTCTGGGAAGGCGGCCTCGTGATGTACGGCGGCTTCGCGGGTGCCATGGTCGGCGGGATGTGGTGCGCCAAGCGCCACGGCTTGCGCGTGCTGCACGCCGCCGACTGCGGCTTCGTCGCGGGTTTCTTCGGGCAGGCCATCGGCCGCGTGGGCTGCCTGCTCGTCGGCGATGACTACGGCTCGCCGGTGCCGGAGAAGTGGCAACACCTGCCGTTCCCGCTGACGCTGCGCGTGCCGGATCCGCTGCCGGAGCACAGCCTGTTCGGCGCCGAGAACGCCGGGAAGCTCCTGTGGGCCACGCAGCCCATGATGTCGATCAAGGCACTCATCGTCGCGCTCGTGTGCCTGTGGATGCTGAAGCGGCGGCGCTTTGAGGGGCAGGTCGCGCTGGTCGGCATCGCCCTGTACGCAGCGCTGCGCTTCGTGGTCGAGCGCTTCCGCGGCGACTCGATCCGCGGCGTGTGGTTCGACGGCCGGCTCTCGACCTCGCAACTGATCTCGCTGCTCACCGGCAGCGCCGCGCTGGCACTGCTCGTCCTCCTGCGCAACCGCCGCGACACGCCGCGAATGGCCTGAGTCCTCCGTGACGAAGCTGCGGGTCCACGCCGGAGTCGACGAGGCCGGGCTCGGTCCCCTGCTCGGGCCGATGACCTTCGGCTATAGCGTGTTCCGTGCGCCCTGCGGCGCCGACGAGTTCTGGCGCGCCCTCGCGCCAGCGGTCAGCGACGATCCCCGGGCCGACGGCAAGGCGTTCGTGGTCGCGGACTCCAAGGTCGTGTTCAAGCGGACGGCGCGCTGCCATCGGCGCCTCGAGGCCACGGCGCTCGGATTTCTCGCCCTGAAGGCGCCCGGGCGACGCCCGGCAACCAGCGCCGGGCGCTTCTTGTTCGGAAATCCAGTCGAGCTCGCCGTCGAGCCCGCGACCGTCGAGCTGCACCCGTGGTATCGCTCGCTGTCCGCACCGCTTCCGCGCCACCAGGACGCGGGCATGCTGGAGCTGCGCGTCGAGAGCCTGCACCGCGCGCTGGCGCGTGCCGAGGTGGAAGTGCTCGACCTCGGCGTGCGAGTCGTGCCCGAGGCTGAACTCAATCGCTCATTCGCCGAGACAGACAACAAGGCTCGCACGCACTGGCTGCAGTCGCGACTCCTGTTTCGTCGGATCTGGCAGGACCACGCGCAGGAAGGCGTGGAGCTGTGGGTCGACCGGCACGGCGGCCGCATGCACTACGGCTCGATCCTCGCGGTCGACTTTCCGGAGGCCTCGGTCGAGCTCATCGACGAATCGAGCGAGCTCTCGCGCTACCGCCTGACCGAGCGGCGCGGCGGCCCGCGGCGCATGGAAATCGCCTTCGCCGAGCGCGCGGAGTCGCGCTCGCTCCCGGTGGCGCTCGCGTCGTGCCTCGCCAAGTACGCGCGCGAGCTCGCCATGGACGGATTCAACCGCCACTGGTCGCGGCTCGAGCCCGGGCTCGCCCCGACCGCGGGCTACACCGAGGACGGCCGGCGCTGGCTGGCAGACGCCGAGCGCGCGATCGAGCGGGAAAAAACGGACCGGTCGGTGCTCGTGCGTTCGCGCTAGCGGCGGCCTGCGCTCGCCCCATGGCGCGGCTGGCGCTATGGTAAGGCGAGTTCGCACGCTCCCGTGCCCCTCCCTGCAGCGGAATCGCACTCGTGAAGATCGCCATCCTCGGCGCCGGCATTTCCGGACTCGCGCTGGCCCGCTTCCTGATCGAGGGCGGGTTGCCGCGCGAGCAGGTGACGCTGTTCGAGGGCTCGCGCGCAGTCGGCGGTCTGTGCGCCTCGAAGACGGTCGAGGGCTTCACCTACGACGTGACGGGCGGCCACATCCTGTACAGCAAGGATGCGTCGGCCATGGCGTGGATGAAGGCCTGCGCCGGCGGCGATGCGGCTTTCGTCGCGCAAGAGCGCCACACCAAGATCCGCTTCGGCGATCGCTGGGTGCACTACCCGTTCGAGAATGGTCTCGGCGACCTGCCGCAATCGGCGAACTTCGACTGCCTCAGGGGCTACATCGAGGCTTGGCACCGCCGCCAAGTCGACGGTTCTCAAGCGCCGGCACAGTTCGGCGCCTGGGTGCGCTGGCGCTTCGGCGACGGCATCGCGCGCCACTTCATGGACCCGTACAACGCGAAGGTCTGGAAGCGCGAGCTCGACTTCCTCTCGAGCGACTGGGTCGCGGGCCGCGTGCCTGATGCGCCGGTCGACGACGTGCTGCGTTCCTCGATCGGCATCCGCACCGAGGGCTACACGCACCAGGCGATGTTTTTTTACCCACGCAAGGGCGGATTTCAGGCGATCACCGATGGCATTGCGAGCACGGTGCTCGACCGCGTGAGACTCGCCACGCCCGTGCGAGAGGTCGAGCGCACGCGCGCGGTGTGGAAGGTCAACGGCGAGGAGTTCGATGCGGTGGTGAGCACGCTGGCGCTCACGGACCTCCCCGCACTGGTGCGGGAGGTGCCGCGCGACGCGGCGGATGCCATGCGGACCCTCGAGTACAACTCGATCACCTGTCTGCTGGTCGCCCTCGCGCGGCCCGATCACCCCAAGCTCTCGTGGATCTACCTGCCGCACCACGAGCAAGGCCCGACCAACCGCGTCACCTACATGTCGAACTACGCCCCCGGCATGGCTCCGGCCGGCAAGAGCTCGCTCCTGTGCGAGGTCACGCATCCCGGCGGCACGCCCTACCCCGGCCCCGAGCTCGAGCGCGAGGTACTCGAAGGCCTCGAGCGAGCGGCCCTCCTGCGCCGGGAGGAGGTGCTGTTCACCGACCGCGCTTCGACGCGCCACGCCTACGTGGTGTTCGACGCGAACTACCATGCGCGCCGCAAGGCCATCTTCGACTGGATGGACCAAGTCGGACTGGTGCCGCTCGGGCGCTTCGGGCGCTTCGAGTACGACAATTCGGACCAGTGCGTGATCAAGGCCCGCGAGTTGGCGAGCCGGCTCCTCGGCCAGCGGCAGCGGATGTAGGTCGCTCGGAAGACCCTCTGGTGGCCATGAGCGCTGCTTTTTTCGCCCTGAGCGTCCCTTCCGGCTCGAGGCGAGCGGGATTTGATCTAGACTCCGTCATCGGCGCTCGAACCCGCCCGTCGAACTCCGCGGCGCCGACCTGTCTCGCCGGCTTCGGCTACTCCAAAACGACCGCTCCCGAACCCCGATCATGAACTCGACCCTCCAATCGCGACTGCAGCTATGTCTGCTCGGTGCGCTGGCGCTCGCGGGCTGCGGCGGCGGCGGCAACTCACCGCCCGCGGCTCCGGACGCCCTGAGCTACCCGTCGAGCTTCGAGCTCGCGGTCAAGGGCGTGGACCTCGCGCCCCTCGCGGCCACGGTGCGCGGAGGAGCAGTGTCGAGCTGGGGCGTGACCCCGGCGCTGCCCGCTGGTCTGACGCTCGATGCGCAATCCGGATCGATCTCGGGCGCAGCCACCGAGCTCGCCGTTCCAAGCACCTACGTGGTGCGCGCGTCCAACGCCGCGGGCTTCAGCGAGGCGAGCATCGAGATCGGCGTAGTCGCCCCGCTGCATCTCGTGGCGGTGGCCAACGCGGCAGACAGCTCGCTGAGCACGTACCGACTCGATCCGAGCTCCGGCCTGCTCGCGCCGACCGGCATCACGGCACCGACGGTCGTCGAGACCGGCGCGCGCTGTCTCGTCGCCCACCCCAGCGGTCGCTACCTGTACCTCGTGCAGCGCGACTCGAGCACGATCCGCATTTTCGATGTCGACTCGGTCAGCGGCCGCTTGCTTGAGCGCGGCGCGCTCGCGTGCGCAGGACTCAACCCCAACGAGCTCCTGCTCTCTCCAGACGGGCAGCGGCTGTATGCGATCGCGCAGACAGACGTGCACGTCGAGACCTTCACGGTCGGCGCAGATGGGTCCCTCTCGTCCCTCGGAAGTCTGACGCTCGACGACGGAGCGAGCCCGGTCGACGGCGCTTGGGACGCCGAACTCTCGGCCGATGGTCACTTCATGTGGCTCTCCAACGTCACGGCGAAGTCGATCCAGACCTTGACGATGGATCCAATCACGGGCCTGCCGACGCCCGCCGGCCTCCCGCATGTCTCGGCCTTCGCGCCTTTCTGGCTGGTAGGGTCCCGCGACGGTCGCTTCCTCTACACCAACTGCCGCACGAACAGCCGCTTGCAGGTGTTCGCGGTCGACGCGCAGACCGGGGTACTCACGCTGGTCGAGAACGAGATCACCGCGGCGCAGCCGTCGCGAGTCGTGCTCTCCCATTCGGGCCGATTCTTGTACGCCACGATCGCCAGCGATGACACGATCCGCACCTTCGCCATCGACCCGCAGACGGGCGCGCTCACGCAGGTCGCGGCGACGCCCGCGGGGGACCGCCCTGAGTGCCTCAGCTTCGACTTCACCGGTCGCCAGCTGTACGTCACGGTCGGTCAGGGCGCCGAAGTCGAGATCTTCCGAGTCGAACCGACGACCGGTGCGCTGCTGCGCGAAGACTCGCTGCGCACGCGGGCTTCTCCCCTCAGCATCGCGACAGTGCCCGGCGAGACCCCGCTCGAGCCGCGCGCCGTCTACGCCTACGTCGCGATGGCTCAGTCCTCCGCACCGGCCGTGTTCCAACTCGATGCGAAGAACGGAGCCCTCGAGCCCGTGTCGGCCCCGAATCCGTCCGCGAGCCAGCCGCAGTCCTTAGTGCTGCACCCCTCCGCGCGCTGGCTCCTGTCCGCCCGGGCCAGCGACAACCAAGTCGCGGTGCTCGCCATCGACGTGCAGACCGGCCTGCCCTCCGCGGCCGAGTCGCTCAGCCCGGTGGGCAACGAGCCGATCGCGCTCGCGTTCGAGCCCTCGGGCCAGCGCCTGCTAGTGCTGCACCGATCCCAGGGCGAAGTGCGCTCGTTCGCCTTCGACGAGGACTCCGGAGTCCTCGTGCACGTCGGCTCGCTGCCCGTGAGCAACGGCTCGCGCTCGATCGCCGTCGATCCCAGCGGTCGCTTCGCGTACATCGCCAATCCGCTGACGAATGAGGTGCTCACGGTCGGGATCGACCTTGATACGGGCGCCCTGACCCAGTCGCTGACACCGAAGTCGCTCGATGGCCAGCCGACGGCGATCGCGGTGACGCCCAACGGTCGCTACCTGCTGGCCACCGCGGCCTCGAAGGGGCGCATCGCGCTGTACGGCATCAGCGCCGCGGACGGTGCGCTCAGTCTCATCAACTCGCGCCTCGCCGGGACCAACACCGTCGCGATCGCGAGCGATCCGATCGGGCGCTTCATCTACGCGTGCAATCGCGACACGAACGGTGTCGGAGATGTGGCGGTTTTCCGGGTCGAGCCCAATGCCCTGCTGTCGGGCTTCCTGACTCGCATCGGGGAAGTCACGGCGGGCAACCAGCCGGTGGCGGTCGCGATGCATCCCTCGGGCAGCCATCTCTACGTGGCCAACGAGGGCTCCAACTCGCTCTCGCGACTCACCGTCGACCGCGGCACCGGCATGCTGCAGATGGCCCAGACCAACGTCTTGGCCTCGTCCCCCCAGAGCATCATCCTGAACTTGCGTCTCGTTCCCTAGTCCTCTTCGCGCTGCGCGAGCGCGAGCGAGCGGGGAGAGCCGATTTCGATCAGGGCGAGCCGCGCTCGCTCGCGCACGTTCTCGCAACCTGCGCTCACGTGCAGTTCCGAGATGGGCTGGACCAGCTCGTCGCGAGCGTCGCCCCGTGTGAGCAGTTCTTCGAGCGCCTCCATGGCGTCGACGCATGCCGCACCCTGTGCGCGCGCAAGAGCCTGTGCAGACGTCACCTCCAGCCACGCGCGTCGCTCCAGAATCCAGCCGCGCCAGCCCTCCGAGTCACCGCCGAGGTCCTTGCCCGTGATCGAGCGCAGCGCGTCGCGGGCGCCCGCGCGCACCAGCGCGTCAACATCTTCGAGCGACTCGACCAGCGGATCGACGGCCAGCGTGTCCCGAGCGTTGCCGAGCACGGCGACGGCACAGCGGCGCAATTTTGGATCATCGTGACGAAGCGACTGTCGCACGAGCGAGAGCGCGCGCGCTCCCAGTGCTGCGCGCGCTGGGCACGAGGGCTGCGCGAGGGCGGCGAGGATCTCAAGGTCCAGCGAGGCGTCGGAGCCGAGGGCCCGCGCAGCGATGGCCGGGCCACGCGCGTCCCCTGCTTGCGCCCATCCACGCACCAGCGTGGGCGCGAGCTCTCGCGGCACTCCCGCGAACATCGACTCGAGGTTGCGCTCGCTCGCCCTCGACGACAAGAGAGCCAGCGCCAGCGCGCGCTCGACGGGCTCGGCGACGAAGCTGCGCGCAAGTTCCGAGGCCTCGAAGCCCCGGGCCAGCCGAACCACCGTCGGCAATGCCAGCTCGCCACCGAGCTCCCCGGCCAGCTCGACGAGCACGCGGCGCTCGTCGCGCGTCGGTGCCGCGCACTCGACGAGCGCCTGCGCACGCAACGTCGGGGCGTAACGTCCCCATGCATCGCGCAGCCCGAGCACCCGCAAGTCCCCCGTCGCGGCGTCCTCGCCCTCGGGCCACTCGCCGCGGCCGAGGATGGCGTCGAGCAGGCTCGGCACGAGCTCGGGCCCGAGTCCCACAGCGACATCGGCCAGAGCGAGCGGCGTGAGGCCCCGAGCGCCTTCCAGCAGCTTCGCCAGCGCTGCGCGCGTATCCGGAACGCTCGAGACGACAGCGGGAGCCCGACGCGCGAGAGAAACCTGCACGGGTGCAGCTTCGCGCTCGACCGAAGGCGCCAGCATGGCGCTGTCGAAGACAGGAACCTGCTGAGCGGATTCGCTGGTCTGCTCCTCGGCCAGTTCAGAATTCGAGCGCTCAGCCGGCGTGGGAGGACGAGTGCCCACGCCATTCCGCGGCACGGCCACCACCGCGAGCACCGTGAAGACGCTTGCGCCGACCAGTGCTGCCCACGCCACCGTGAGTCGCTGCGCGCTCATCGCACCGCCGCCGTGCGCCACGACACGACGTTCCAGTCAACCTCTCCGGGCGCCGCGGAGGGAAGGCCCGGCAGGGTGATCGCTCCGCTGACGATGCGGCCGTCGAAGTTGACCGTCAGCTTGGAGTGCTGCGCTCCGAAGTCGCGGTTGATGCGCACCTGGTTGCCGGCAGTCATGTTGCCGTTGACCGTGACCTTGGCCGAACCACTGGCGGAGAGGTTGTTGTCGAAGAAGTTGTTCTCGGCGTACATGAACGAATCCATGCGCTCGAGCGTGCCGAAGCTCGGGTCACCGAAGTAGATGTTGCCCGAGTTGGCGACGGCCGAGTCCTTCATCGCGATCATCGCCAGCGCGCCCGTGCTCGCGTTCTGGTAGAGGATGTTGTCGGATATGTAGATGTTTCCGCATACCACGAAGGTCGCGCGCACCGAATCGCTGCCGCTGTTGAAGAGCGTGAACGAGAAGATGTTGTTGTTGTGGATCCAGAGGTTGCCATCGATGTAGTAGACCTTGTTGCTCGCGTTGGACCCGGGGTTGCCGTCGTGGCCCGCGAGCGTGATGCGCGTACCGTTGGCCGGGGCCACCGTCGAACTCGTGCTGACGGACTCGTAGGGATCCTCCAAGAAGTAGTCGTCCTTCACCGTCGATGACGTGGCCGAGGTGCGGTCGTTGGGGTTCTTGCGGAAGATGTGAGCGGGGCTCGACTCCGATAGCTGCCATGCGCGTCCCCCGAGCGTGCTGTGAGACTTGTACGTCGCGGAGGAGAACAGCGCGTTGACGTTGTAGTGCGCGGTGGTCGCGTAGCTCATCCCGACGATATCGGGAATCGACAAGGTCTTGCCGGTGTCGCCGCTGCCCCCGCTGATCGCGCCCGTCGCGCGGATTTGACCGTTGATCTGGGCCTCGCCCGTGATGAGCACGTTGCGGCCGCTGTAGATGTTCCCGTTGATCTTGTCGGCCTGGATGCCCGTGCCGCCGAACTTCATGTCGTACAGCGGGTCTCCCGAGACGTTCCCGGCGAAGAGCGCGCTGTGATAGACGCCGTCGTCGCTGGACTCGAGCACCGCCTGCGTGGCCTGTCGCACGCCCCCGACCTCCGCCGTCGACGTCACCGTGACCGTGCCGTCGTGCCCGTTCTGGACCCGGTACCAGTAGCCGCCGCCCGAAAACGGCACCGGCGCGGCGTCGCTGCCGACCGCAAGCTCGTCAACCTGCTCGTCCACTGCGCCAGCGCGCACGGAGTCGATCGCGAGCGAAAGCCCGGCCTCCGCCACGTACAGCGCCCGCGCGGCCTGCTCGTCGCTCTCATTCTCGCGCTTCACGGAGCCGCTGTAGCTCGAGAGTCCCGCCGCCAGCGCCGCCAGCACCATCACCGCGATCAACGCCACCAGCAGCGCCGAACCCCGTCGACTGCGAACCTTGACCCTCATCCGTTGCATGTCCATGTCGTTCTCCCCTAGTTTCTCAAATGCACTGTGGTCGTGACCGTGCGCAGCTGCACGCCGCCGCCCGGGGCGCGCGACCCGAGAGTCACGCGAATCACCACGCTGGCGCCGCCGTTCTGCCACTGCAGGCTGAGGCCGCCCTCGTCGACGAGACCGTTTCCGTTGTCATCGGCGTTGTTGCCGGCGATCTCGCCCTCGAGCGTCTCCACCACGCTCGCCGCCAGCACGAGCTGGCGCACCGGTGTCGCCGCCGTATCGAGCACGAGGACGACATCGCCCCCGTCCACGAGGCCGTCGCCGTCGTTGTCGATTCCGTCGTTGGGATCATCCGGGCTCGCCACGCGCGCGATGCGACGCTGCGGTCCTTCTTCGATGACTCCCGCTCCCACGTCGAAGCCTTCGACCGTACGGTATTCCACCAGCGTTGCCGCGCGCCCGGCCGCGGGCGAAAGCGGCAGGCTGTGGGCCGTCGCGTTCATGAGTTCGGCGGCGATGCGGTCGACGAGGCGTTGGGCCTTCGCAGCGAGGGCCGACGAGCTCACGCCCGCCTCAGCGGCGGAGCGGCCGCGCTCGGCCACGGTCCCGATGGCGCCAAGCAAGAGCGCGAGGCACCCGGTTGCGATGACGATCTCGAGCAAGGTCATGCCACGCCGAGCGCGGCGCGCGTTCAGCGGCGTCGGCACAGGATCGTCTCCAGGTCGAAGGTCTCGTCCCCACGGGCGCTGCGCCACTCCACGCGCACGCGCACCGGAAGCAGCTCGTAGTCCGCGGCCCGGTTCTGGCCGTCGATGACACCGTCGGCATTGAGATCTCGCGGCATTCCGAGCGCCGAGTCGATGACGTCCTCGCGCAGCCACTCGACGCCGCCGGCGACGAGCGTCGGAAAGATCACGCGCCCGCACTGGCCATCCGTGTCACCGGAGCGCGCCCGCAAGCCAGCGACTGCGAAGTTGCAGCCCTGCGCGACGAGTGAGAGTCCGACGTCGTCCTGCGTGCTCTCGTTGTAGAGCGCAAAGGCCTCGCGGAAGTCGGATGCATAGAGTTCCTCGAGCACGCGCCGCGCGGCCACGCGTGCCTGTGCAGCGTCGCTCTCGCAGCGCTGCAGCGTGAGTGACGAGAGCATCGCCCCCGCCATTCCAACGGCACCGAGCGTGAGTACGACGCCACCTACGAGCACTTCGAGCAGCGTGAAACCGCCGCGCTTTCCCCGATGAATTTTGTTCCCCATGCCTGCATCGCCCCGCGCAGCCTGCGAACCACGCGCACGACGACCTCTCCTGAAGTGGTCTTCGACCAACCAAGAGCCGGGCCCCGAACAGGAAGTTGCAATTACGGATCGCTGTCTGGGTTGCATCCGTAAAGACTTTCCAGCTCGCCCCACTGCGATTCAGGCCTGAAACGCGGCCGGCCGCGCGCCCCGAAAGGGCTGCGCGGCCGGAGCATGAGCGCGGCTGGGTCGCCTACTGGGTCGGACGCTTCCAGCTGCGCATCGCCGTGCGCAGGTAGGCCTCGAGGTCCGCGATCTTGACGCTTTCCTGCGTCATCGGGTCGCGGTGGCGCACGGTCACGACATCGTGCTTCAGCGTCTCGCCATCGATCGTGACGCAGAACGGTGTGCCGACCTCGTCCTGGCGGCGGTAGCGCCGGCCGATGGCCGCGCTCTCGTCGTAGAACGTGGTGAAACGCGCCTGGCGCAGCATGCGGTCGATCTCGCTCGCCTTCTCGGGCATGCCTTCCTTCTTCACGAGCGGCAGCACAGCCACGGTGATCGGCGCGATCTCCGGGTGGAAGTGCAGCACCGTGCGGACGTCGCCGTCGGGAAGCGCCTGCTCCTCGTAGGCGTCGATCAGGAAGGTAAGCGCCGTGCGGTCGACGCCCGCGGCGGGCTCGACGACCCACGGGACGTAGCGCGCCTTCGACTCTGGGTCGAAGTACGACAGATCCTTGCCTGAGGCCGCGGAGTGGCTCTTAAGGTCAAAGTCCGAGCGGCAGGCGATGCCCTCGAGCTCGCCCCAGCCGAACGGGTACTCGTACTCGACGTCCGTGCAGGCCTTGCAGTAGTGCGCGAGCTTTTCCTGCGGGTGCTGGTACTTGCGCAGCTTGGCAGGGTCGATGCCGTAGTCGACATACCAGCTGAAGCGCTCGTTGACCCAGTACTCGTACCACTGGTCGTTTTGATCGGGCGGGATGAAGAACTCCATCTCGGCCTGCTCGAATTCGCGCGTGCGGAACACGAAGTTGCCGG
>SXGS01205048.1_pt1 | contig 26073 bp, 24 predicted proteins | sample 3174681 | NCBI WGS metagenome assembly SXGS01 (sample SAMN11356861, study PRJNA531348) | freshwater metagenome | isolation source: freshwater sample F1-80 | place: China: Fuxian Lake, Yuxi | collected 2017-12-25 | reverse complement strand
GAGCCGATGGCGGCCGCGATCGGTGCGGGACTTCCGATCACCGAGCCGACCGGCAACATGGTTGTCGATATGGGCGGTGGTACAACGGGCGTGGCGGTTATCTCGCTCGGCGGTATTGTTTACTGTAAGTCGATCAAAGTTGCGGGCGATAAGTTTGATGAAGCGATCATCAACTACGTTCGTCGTCAGTTTAACTTGCTCATCGGTGAACAGAGCGCTGAGAAAATCAAAATTCAAATCGGTAACGCTTACCCATTTGAAGAAGAGCGCGTAATGGAAATCAAAGGTCGCGACCTCGTGGCCGGTGCTCCGAAAACAATCGAGATCACAAGCTCGCAAGTGAACGATGCCCTCATGGATCCTTTGAGCGAAGTTGTTGATGCGGTTCGAACAGCCCTTGAAAAGACGCCGCCGGAACTCGCGTCCGACATCGTCGACAACGGCATCGTGCTCACAGGTGGCGGAGCTCTTCTCGCTAATTTTGATATTTTGCTCCGCGAGCGCACGGGTCTTCCCGTGACGATCGCCGAAGATCCTCTGACTTGCGTCGTGCTCGGTTCGGGCAAAGTTCTCGACGAGTTGGATCTTCTTAAGCAGCTTTGCACGGACTAAGAAAGAAATGATCGCCGACGAGCAGGCGCGAAGGATCGCGCTGTTTTTTCTCTTCACTCTCATGGATGAACGAGTGGCTTTACAGGCGGCCCACAAAACCGTGGCTCATCTGAAAGCCGTTGCGCCTCCAGCTCAGGGTGCGATGGGCTCTCATTCGGAGCTCGGCACGGCCCGAGATGTGAGCGCCTTTTTAGACGATGGCGCTCTTGTCGGCGTTCTTCGCAAATTCTACGAACAGCACCGAAAGCTTCTGCCCAAGCATAAACCGGTCACAATGCCGGCGTCCGCGTGGCAGCTTCCGGAAAAGACAGACATCGCTTCTTGGATGAAGTTTCAGAAAGGCACGGCTGATAATGAAGTCGTGGCCGTCGTTCTTTCAAAAGTCTTGGGTTTCAGCGACGAAGCCATCGCGGAAGGCTTGAATATTTCGATCGGAACAACCCGTTACCGAGTTGGCAAAGGCATCAAGCATCTTGGCGCGATCATCAAGGCAGGGGCGTGATGGCGAAAACAAAACGCAAGCTCACCCCATTTCTTTGCCAAGAGATGCTTTACGACTACGCCGTGGATCGGTTGGATGAAGACCGTCGCGCCGCCGTCGACGAATTCTTAAAAACCGACAAAGAATGCCAAAAAATTCTCGAAGGCATCCGGGCCGCTTTGGTCTTTACCGAGTCGCTCGGAAAAACTCAGCTCCGCACGGACATCGCCTTCCACGTTCGCGAGTCTGAAAACGCGATCTCTCTTTCGCGGAAGTACTCTTCCTGGAAGGAATGGCCAGAGGCTTTGCGCTGGTCCCTGACCGCGATCGGTGTTTCGGTCGTTGTTGCCGGCGTCGTTGCCATTATACCTTGGAACAAAATTCCTTCGTTGCGCCCGAAGCGTAGCGATACGATTGAAGTCGCCGCGATCGCGCGACCGACCGATAAACAAATCGAGGCTGCGCAAGAACAGCAAGAGATGGAACCAGCCGCGCCCGGCGCGGACGAAGGTTCAGGTGACGACGTCATCGATACACCCGATGTCGCAGATGTCGGGAAGCCGACGGCGCGTCCTCCGATGGAAGGTGATCATGACGAAGGCGAAGGCCCCGTCCCGGTTTCTGCAATCAAACCAACTCCCGCTCCGACTCCGAAATCGACTGGCACACCAGTTCAAGTAGCGGCCACAAAATCTGCGGAACCGGCAAAGGCTCCGATGTCGGAAGAAGCCGAGACCGAACCCGAAAAGAAAGAAGCGAAAGCCAAAGGCTTCGTCTATCGCGCATTTATGAATCTCTCGAATCTCGACGAGATTGGCCCCAAGATTACCGAGCACATTATCGAGCTTGGCGGCGAAAAAGCCGGAGAAGTTGAACTAGGTTGGAAGCGCGGATCCGGGCGCTACTACCACTTCGCAGTGCCCGAAGAGAACGAAGAGAAGCTCCTCGAGAAATTGCGCGCCTATGGTCCAGTCCGGATATCGAAAGACCCGCATCCTCGAGTTATGCCTCAAGGGCAACTTCGGTTTATCCTTTGGGTTGACGCTGCTCGCTGAGGCCCGTGTGAGGCGCACCTCAATCGAGTCGCCTCAACTTCTTGGGTGAGAACGCGTGGCCGAAAAAAACTTCAGAAATATTCGTCCTAGAAGGTCCTTGCGGACCATTCTCATGATCTGGTTCCTGCTCTTGTCGCTGGTACCGTTGATGTTCATCACCGGCTTCAGCCTCGTAACCTATGAGCAGGCGATTGATTCCGAACTTGTGAAACGCCTTGGGACGAATGCCATCCAATTTACGAAAACGATGACGGAGTCGGAGAAGTTTTTCTCTCTTCGTCGCAATCGCTATAAGACAGATCCACTTCTATCTTCGTATCTGCTCACCAACGCGATTCCGCAAATTCGTCAGCATATCCAAACATCGGCTCGCGTGAGTCCTTTCCCTCTCAGTATCACGGTCTTCAATTCGGATGGGGAAATTATTGCGAGCTATTCCAAAGACAGCGGCGGAAACGTCATTCAGAACACTGAAGTTGAAGATCGAAATCTCGGCTTCAATGACGATCTTCTCAAAACTTTGAACAAAGCAGGACAGCGCACGTACATCGATACCGGTGCGGGTGGAAGCATGGACCTCGTTGCCGTGACCCGCATCGATGGTAAAGCTGGTCGCCGCGTCGGTTACATCGAAGAAGTCATGAACCTCGGGACACCCTTTCTCGAGAACGTCCGCAATCAGTTCAAGATGGAAGTGATCCTGTTCGACGCCCGAGGAAAACTCGTAGTCGGCAGCCATGACGACTTCAAGCTCTATACGAAGGAAGCGTTCTCAAACATCGTTTTGTCGGGCGCCGAATCCGTTTTCGAGCTAACGATTCGCGATGAACCCTTCACTTTCCTTTCGAAGAAGATGAAGTGGGGAGATTCCGACATCGTCTTCGCCCTCGGCGCATCGAAACAGGAATCAAAAGCGTTCGTTCGCAAAATGAACGTGATCTTCTTCACGACGGTCGGTGCCGTTGGAATCTTGTTGATCCTAACTTCGATTGTCGCGACCCAGATTATCGTGCGACCGGTTTACGAGCTGGTGGCTGCAATCCGCACCATGGATACGAAAGAAGGTCCTTCCGAGATTCCGGTTTCGACGGATACGGAACTTGGTGTTCTTCAAGAGAGCTTCAACGAGATGAGCCGTCGGATTCACCAAGCTCAATCGGACCTTGAAAACAAGGTTCACGAGACTGAATCAGCCTACTCTGAGCTCAAGCAAACGCAGGCACGTCTCGTTCATACGGCGAAGATGGCAAGTCTCGGTCAATTGGTTGCGGGAATCGCGCACGAACTCAATAATCCGATCGGCTTCATCTACAGCAACATGACTCATCTGAAGGATTATTCCGAGCGATTGATGGCGATCATCGAGACGGCCGAGAAAGATCCGAGCAAGATTGCCAAGGCAAAAAAAGAAAACGACTTCGATTACATCGTGCAGGATCTTCCGCGGCTTGTCTCTTCCTGTGAAGAAGGCGCGCGCCGCACGCGAGATATCGTCTTGGGTCTGCGCAACTTCTCGCGTCTTGATGAAGCAAAGCTCAAGCGCGTGAGCCTTCAAGAAGGCATTGAAAACACGCTGCGACTCCTTGCCGGCGAATTGAAAAATCGAGTGAAGGTTCACACTGAGTTTGAAAATGTTCCCGAAGTCCTTTGCTATGCAAGTCAGCTCAACCAGGTGTTCATGAATATCTTGTCGAACGCGGCGCAGGCGATCGAAAACGAAGGTGAGATCTGGATAGGGCTGAAAGCCGTCAAAGAGAAAAGCAAACCTGGAAAAGCGCAGATCTCGATTCGTGATTCCGGCAAAGGCATGAAAGCCGAAACGCTCGATAAGATTTTTGATCCGTTCTTCACCACGAAGAACGTAGGTCAAGGAACGGGGTTGGGTCTCAGTATCTCCTACGGCATCATTAAACAGCACGGCGGAGATATTCAGGTGAAGTCCGAAGTCGGGAAAGGAACCGAGTTTATCATCACGGTTCCGATTGATGGTCCCGACGAGAAAGAATCACGCAAACGAGCCTAAGTCCTACTACTCACAAACGAAGGGTCCAGAGTACTCAACGCTCGACCCTTCGTGAGTCGAAACGCACTCCTGGGCAAGATCCCGTTTTTTCACTTTCACGTTCTCAATTTTAACACCCTGACAGACATGGTTGATCCGAATGGCAGGGTTTCGGTTATTCACGAATTTCGCATTGATGAAATGAGTCTCATCGCACGTGGCAGGTACGATTTCCCAGACGTCGTTCCCTTCAGCGTCTTTTCCTTTATTGCGGCGAATGCCGTCGATCCACGCACCGTAATTACCGTTGTTCCTCGCGATCAAATTTTTATAAGTATTGCGGCTCACGCTGTGAGAAAAGATGCCGTTATCTCCGTTCTCAACAAGGGCCACGTGATCAAAGATGTTGTCTTCAAAGTCGAAGTCGACCGAGATTCCGGAAAATTTATTTTTCTGCAGGAGCACGTTCTTGAAAATTGAATGTCGAGTTTCGTAGCCAGCGATTCCGTCGAACGCGTTTCCTTCGGCGTAAAAGCCATCGACTAAAATATGGCTCGAGAGCTTCTCTAAAACTAAGCCGCCCGAGAGTTCGCGATCAGCTGCAATGTTGAATAAACGCACGTTGCGTGCGCGGCGAACCGTGACGCCGTTGTTGCGGATGAAGCGTCCGCCATCGCCCGCACACGAGAGAGATTTCTTATTTTCGACGTCGTAGCATTCATGATCGAAGGCGGGTTTTTGGTTCGGAAGGTCTCCGTCGAGCGACAGGTCCGCTACTTCGATGTTCTGAACTTCCCGAACGGGATAATACTGAATCCCGTGGCGCTCTGTCTGACGGGCTTCCACCTGCATAACGCCAATGACGAGGAGAGGAGCTGCGTTCATCGGCTTGAGTCGCAGAATCGTTTGGCCTCTCCCGGCTCCGCGCAAAGTCACATTGTCCCGATCGATCACGACGGGCTCTTCGCAGATGAAAGTGGCCGCTTCGATTTGTACCGTGCCTCCCTCTGACGGCAGCGCTTGGATTGCCGTGTTGATCGATCGACAGTCCGAAGTTCGAGTGACTACGATCTCTCTCGCAGAAGCGGAGCTGACCAAAACGATTGACGCGAGAATGGTGAAAATGGGCCGTTTCATCTGGCTCCTCCGGAGAGCGGGGTGACGTAGAGGGAGCGAAACTACTCCAACGGCGAAAATCAGGCAAACCTGCGGATAAACTAGATAAATTTTTATTCAAGGCGGCGTAAAAATGGGCCGATAAGCTTCACGTGGACGTGTGTCCAGCTTGTATCATTTTGAGACACGGATGAAAGACGCATGAGTGACGCGCCCGGAAGCCCGAAACAAGCCAAGGTGGCCGTAAAAGAAAAGTCAGCGGGAGACTCGCCTCTTCGCGCACGACCCGTCGCGAACCGTGCCTACCCTAAACAAGAAATATTGAAAGAGATCTTCCAGCAAGAGACCGTCTCGCCCACGCAAAAGTCGGACGCGGCTCATCTTTCGCCCGCAACGAGCGCAACTGTCGCGAAGCCAGAGGAGCGAGAGAAAAAAAGCAAAGCTTCTCCAAAAACCTCCACGAAGCCCGAAAATCCGAAATCTCAATCTGCCGCTCAGCCGAACGTTGCAGCGAAGTCGAAAGCGGGAAAGAAGAACGAACCAAAGCCCGATATTCATTCGCAAGCGACAGTCGTTGAACCGAGACATCGTTCCGGTGCTCCGGAAGTTGGTGCCGAAGGTAGAAAAGCTGGTCCAGGACCCAAGGCTAGCACGACAAATAATCACGTTATCCGAGCCGCATTGGTTCTACTGATTCTCGGGCTAGTTTGGTTCGCGACGGTCGGACGGAACGATTCTGATCGGATCAGTCAAGCTGAGCGTCAGCAGATGGAAGAACGCGTGAATTACCATCGTGGTGATGTTGGTCGACGTCTCAACCGGCAGCGGATCAACGCTGAGTACGAAAACCAACAAACTGCCCCGACGCTCAGTGATGGCGCACGAGCTGTTCCGCAAGCCGACATGATGGCCGGATTACCGTTGAGGCCCGAAGCTCATCACCGTGAGACGTCTCGCGAGCGGATGGAGCCGATGGATCCCGATAGTCCTGATGCGCGTGTTCAGTATCAACTCCAGGAACAGCAGGCGCTGAATGATTGGGAGCGAAACGCGCAAAAGCAATACATCGACGAGTTTGTCGCGAACGCAGCTCGTGAAGGTTATCGCGTTCAGGTCGATAGAAATGGCGCCGTGAAAGTTCTCGGCCGCATCCCTGCGCAGAGTCAACCCGGCTCAGCCGATGCAGGTCGCACCGGCCGAGGTTCGATCCGCTAGCTTCGAAACCGTCCCCATCCTTCTCTCACAAAACTTTTGTAGCCGGTTCTTGTGAGAATCAGGTGATCAATCAGCGGAATTTCCAAAATTTCCGAGGCGCGTACAAGTTTCTGGGTAAACAATAAATCTTGTTCGGAGGGGCGCGCGTCGCCGCTCGGGTGATTGTGAGCCACTAAGATGGACGAGGCGTTTTCAAGGCAGGCGAAACGAAACACGTCGCGCGGATGCACCATGCAAGCGTCGACCGTGCCTCGAAAAATCATCTTACACCGAAGCAAAACTTTGGTCGGTCCTAAGGCCAGGGCCCAAAATTCCTCTACGTCGTAGCCGATTTGATTCTTAAGCGCGTCGTAAGCAAGTTCATCGGTTGTGATCTCCATATGGTCCAGTCCTTTCCGTTCCGAGAATGGAACGTGCCTCAAGTGCCCTGCCATGCAAGCCGCGCGCGTAAGGCAGCGAAACGTCAGGCGACAACGGTGAAGATGGACTACGATTTTCGTCCGTAGGCCGGGCCTGTTGTTCGCGAGCTCGCTTGCGAGCGCTCGAAGCGTGTGTGTAAGATATTGTCTCAACCCGCGTTTTTTATTCGATCGACTCAGTCTAGAGACGGCTCGTTTTGAAATCGCGAACGTAAGAATTTTGTATGAGCGGCCGAAGAGAAACACGGCAGCTCGAATCTCAGGAGAGATGCATGAAGAAGTTCATCTTGTGTCTGCTGGCGCTCGCTTCGATGTCGATGATGACCGCGTGCGGTCCTAAAGCCTTTGTTAAAGGCGAGTACGAAGACGTCGAAAAAGAAAACAACCTGAACGATCAGTGGTCAGAGACCGATATGCAAAAGGTCGTGCAAGAGCTCGTCTCGAGCATGGTCGCACATCCCGCAATCTCGAACGCTAAACGTCCTCCGATCGTGATGGTCACCAAGCTTCAGAACAAAACAAACGAGCACATCGACACGCAAAACATCATGGACATGGTTCGCGTCGATCTCCAGAACACGGGCCGCGTTGCATTCGTCGACAAAGAAGCTCGTGAAGACGTAGCTGAAGAGTACAATTACCAAAACAGCGGCATGGTGAGCGAAGACACGAAGAAAGGTCCCGGCGGTCAAACCGGTGCTGACCTGATCGTTAACGGCCGTCTCGATTCGATCGTTCAAGAAGTCGGAAAAGATAAGAGCGTCTATTACAAAGTTACGCTCAACATCACCAATCTGAAAACGAACGTGATCGTATGGACCGGCTATAAGCAGCTTCGCAAAAAATACCGCAAGCGCTCGATCGGTCTCTGATCTTTATCTAGCCAGCGAATTAGGTAGCGAAGGATTTGATGGCAACGCGCGCGGCAGGATCAAAATTCAAAGTAGGAGCGGCGGCGATTCTCGCGGCTGCTCTCACGCTTTCCGGCTGCGCAACTTACCAAATGAAAGTTCACGGAGCCCGCGAGTCTCTCAAGTTTGGCGACACGGTGAAAGCCGTTGCTGATCTTGAAGAGCCTGCAAACGAAGAGGGTCGCGACCAACTCGTTTACCTCCTCGACTACGCGACAACTCTCCAAAAAGCCGGCCGTTATAAAGAAAGCGCGCAAGCGTTTAGCCGAGCAGAAAAAATCGCCGACATTCAGGATTATCACAGCCTCTCGAAAGTCGCTTCTTCGCTCGTCCTCTCGGAAGAGATGGTTCAGTACAAAGGCGACGATTACGAGAAGGTTCTCATCAACGCCGTCAATGCCGTGAATTACCTCGAGATGGGTAATCTGGATGGTGCCCTCGTTGAAGTTCGTCGTTTGAATCAGAAGCTTATCCGATTCAAGAACGAAGCAAAAAAAGACTATGAACAGAATCCCTATGGTCATTACCTGAGCGCGATTCTCTTCGAAGCCGATCGCAAGTGGGATGACGCTTACATCTCTTACAAGAATGCCTACGACGTGGCGCCGTCTTACCCTCCGCTTCGTGAGGATTTGATTCGAGCGGCGATTCGAGCTCAACGACCCGAAGAACTTGAGCAATGGCAAAAGAAGTTTCCCGAAGTCAAAATCAAGCCTGAGTGGCGTGACCCGAAGATGGGGGAGATCGTTCTCGTCTTCATGCAAGGATGGGGACCGCGCAAACGTCCTCGTCCTGAAAACCCGCGCTACCCTTACCTTGTTCCCGCGCCTTCGAATACGCAGATGGCAAAGCTCGTGATTGACGATGCGGTTGAAATACCGAGCCAACGAGTGTTCAGCGTTCAGGATATTGCGATCAAGACGTTGAATGATGATTACGCTCGTCTGGTCGCTACTCGATTAGTGGGTGTCGGAGTGAAAGCCGTCGTTGCGGATCAAATCGCGCAGAAAGACAAAGCTCTCGGTGCGATTGCTTGGATAGCGATGAACGCGATGGACCGCGCGGATGTGCGCCAGTGGTCGACGTTACCTGAATCCTTCCAGATTGCGCGGATCGCGGCCAAGCCAGGCAAGTACAAGGTGAAAGCTTTTGGATATAACTGGTCGGGAACTCGCTCTGGCGAGATGATGCCAGAGCGCGAAATCGAAGTGAAAGCCGGCCGTAAAGCGTTCGTCACGTGGCGGGCGGTTCAGTAATCACTCATCTAAACTCAACGCATACAGAATGCGGATCATGAACGTGTAGCTATCCTGCACGGTCTTGATTTCGGACGCTGTTCCTTGTGGTTGAGCTTTCGCTTCAAAACCTTTCACGTAACGAAACTCAGGTCCGATGCTGAACTGAAGGTTCGGGCTGTAGTCGACACCCGTTCCAACGTAAATACCAGCTGCGTTCCCGCTCACGTTCGCTTCGTTGAAGTTGTTAGTGATGTAAGCGACGCCGCCGCTGAGATAAGGCGTCCAGAGCGCGAGATCTTCAATATCAAAACCGTATTCACCGCCAAGGGTGATCTCGGTGTGAGTCGTATCCGCGTGGCGAGAGGTCAGCAGGCGAGCGTCGATCATGACTCCTGACTCAAGCTCGTAGCCTAAGATAAACGAGTATCCGAGCGCGTTCGCTCCTTTGGAACCAGGGTCGCCAGCAAGACCTACCTGACCGAGAGCAACGCCTAGGTTGAAAGGCGATGGATCCGCTTCTTCAAGCTGCGCTTGGGCGCCAAACGAGACAAAGAGGGCAGCGATGGCGACGATCCACTGATTGAAACGATTCGACACGTATTTCTCCCACGGCTAGGGTTGCGGAAAGCATAAAAAAACCCCGGTGCGAACACCAGGGTTTTTAGATTCTCTCATCGCAATCCGGAAGATGTTGGATGTCTTCCGTTTTCGTTCAGAGGCCACCGTTGCCCGAGTCGATTACTGGTTGAGGCTCTTGTTGGAGTTCGGGAGGTTCGGTGTTTGGTCGTCGATGAACTTAGAACCGTTGGAGAAATCGCTGTTGTCAGAGGCAGCTTTTGCAACGCGGTTCTCGAGAGTTTGCTTCATATCGTCGTACGAAGCTTTGCCGTTTTCGTGAGCAACAGCCACGGTCTCGACTTTCGCATAGTCTTTCGGGAATGCGCCGAGCTTCGCAAGGTAGCTCGAGATCGAACCGTTAGCGTTCTGGATGATCTCACGAAGTGTGAACAGCGGAGCGTACTGCGAAGCTTTTTTCTCAGCTTCGAAGATGATCTGAGTGAGAGTCGCCGCCGTGATGTCGTTCTTAGTTTTGTTGTCGATAACCATCACGTCTTCGTTCGTACGAATCATTTTCGCGATATCGTCGAGCGTGACATAGCAGCTCTGTTGAGTGTCGTAGAGTTTGCGGTTCTGATAGCGCTTGATGATTTTAGTTTTGGAGTTAGCAGAACCAGCCGTTTTGCCCATCGAGACTGCGTCTTGCGTTTGGTTGATCAAATTGCCTCCCATTGGAGAACTCCTGTAAGAGTGTGAATTCTAAGGAGAATTGGAGAATTATCGCCCCGTGCCCAACGCGCGTTAGCACGGCTAGCGCCCCGAATCTCAACCCCCGTAGAACGAGTGAGCCTACCCTGAACTTCGCGGGCGACAATAGTCAGGGCGCCACAGCTTGTCAAGGGTCCAAAAGATCCACTTTTGAATTGTGAAAGCCCTCGATTTACGAGGGAAAAACGCCAGTTTCTCCACCTTTGTTGTTGAGTGTCAAAACCAGCGCGCCGGTTAAAAGACAGGCAGCCCATTAAGTTTCTTCTCGAACTTGCCGAAAGTACTGACAGAACGCGGCGAGGATCGGGTATGTCAAAGTTTCACAAGCAAAATCATACCTTTAGAACCATCGATCTTTTCGGTCTCGTCGCCCTTGTTGGCGTCACCGGAACGGTATTCGGTGCCATCCTTGCTCAGGCCCTTCAAGACGATCGTCCTCAACGGGCCCGGTTTATGGCGGAGGCGCTCGGCAAACAGCTCTATAGTCAGCATGTCCGCGCCAACCTTCCGAGGCCGGAAAATCAACGTGGGCCTGCTTCGGCGCAGATTCCCGCTCCGACACCCCTCACGTCGGGCCGGATCGGAAGTGACCCCTGGGGTCGCCCGTTTCATTACCTTGTACGCACGAGCATTGAGAAAGGTTCGGCAGGGAAGATCTTCGTCTGGTCCGATGGCCCAAACGGCGAATCCGATACACCGTTGTCCGTTTTCGAAGCCTCCCAAGCGCACCTCTTCGTTCCGTACGGAGATGACGTAGGTTCTGTCGAAGAGATTCCGGAGAAGAACTAATCCAGAACGAACTACCCCCGTTCTAAGTCCAGAGTTGCATGCGACACGGCTCAAAGCGCGACTCTCGGTTCAAGACACATCTTTAAACTGCCGATTTGAGAGTGTGGCAGACGGAAATCCGTAAATCGCTTCGGTTGCGTCAGCCTTTGAAAGGGATTGTATGCTCCGGCACATCTCGCTCTCGGCAGTAGTCCTCGCGGCACTTACGGTGACCGCTTGTACGACGATGTCCGCGAAAGACGGCACTGAAGGTGTTTACCGCGATTCCACGACGGATCTGATCGACAGGGCGCCGAGCTCGATGTCCCTTGCTCGCGAAGAGAAGACGACTCCCACTGATGTTGTGAATGTCCGCACTCAAGCTGATTATCACTTTGCGCTCGCTGAAACCTACAGCCTCCAAGGCGACTCAGCTCGCGCTACCGAAGAATACAAACTCACTCTTGTTTATGATCCCAAGTCTCCCCAAGTGCGCGCTCGGCTGGCTGCCGAATACGTCAAACAAGGTCTCGTGAGCGAAGCGCTCGAGCAAGCAAAGGCGGCGGTTGAGATCGATCCAAAGTTTATCGATGGACGTTTGCTCTTGGGCGGCTTGTATTCCGCTCTTCGCATGTACGAAGACGCGTTGAAAGAGTATCGCGCCATCCTCGTGAGCAATCCTGAAAATCTTGAGGCTCCGCTCTTCATCGGAGCGCTGTTGGCTGAGCAGAAAAAGTTCGCCGAAGCGAGTGAGCAGTTCGAAGCGCTCGGCAAAGCCTCTTCGAATCCTCAAGCGCACATCGCTTGGTACTATCTCGGACGCGTAAAGCTCGAAGAAGATAAAGAGAAAAACGTCTCGAGAGCGGAGGCGGCTTTCCAACAGAGTTTGAAGTCGAAGCCTAGCTACGTTGAAGCTACGCTCGCCCTTGGTCAGCTTTACGAATCTAGCCACCGCAAAGAAAAAGCGCAGCGTTTGTACCAAGCTTTCCAAGAAAAGTTTGGGCCCAACGCGTCCGTTGCCGAAGATTTGGCGCGCCTCTATATCGAAGAGAAAGATTATCTGCGCGCCTTCGATCAGCTAGCTGTTATTGAAGCGGTTGATCCTAGCGATGTGAACGTGAAGTCGAAGATGGCGTTCATTTTGATCGAGCAACAGCGCTTCCGCGAAGCGATCGTTCGTCTTGAAGACGTCCTCTCGATTGAGCCGGGCTCCGATAAAATCAGATTTTATTTAGGCGCGGTCTACGAAGAGGTGAAAGACTACAAGCAGGCGGTGAGTCACTTCCAGAAAGTGCCTACCGCGAGCTCCTATTACAGCGAATCGATCGTTCACGCTTCGTATCTCTTCAAGCTCATGGGTGATTACGCCAAAGCACTCGAAACGATCCGCGGGGGCATCAAACAAAAAGATGACCATGCGCCCTTCTACGCTTTGTATGCTTCATTGCTCGATGACCAGAAACAATATTCTCAAGCGATTGAAATGTTGTCGGTCGCGACGAAGAAATTCCCGGATCATGCGCAGCTTCAATTTTTCTTAGGGAATATGCACGATCGCCTCGGTGATCGCGACGCGACGATCTTGTCGATGAAGCGCGTACTCGAAATCGAGAAAGACCACGTACAGGCTTTGAACTTCCTCGCGTACACGTACGCGGAGACGGGCAAACACCTAGACGACGCGGAAAAATTAGCGCGTCGGGCTCTGGCCCTTCAGCCGGAAGATGGCTACATCCTCGATACATTAGGATGGGTCTTGTTTAAAAAAGGCAAAGTACCTGAAGCGATTCAGACGTTGGAGGCAGCGTATAAAATCCAGCCGAACGAGAGCGTGATTGCGGAGCACTTGGGCGATGCGTACTATCATCAGCAGATGCCCGAGAAAGCAAAGAAGCTCTACCTCCGGGCGGCGGAGAACGAAACGAATGTCACGACTCTCGAAAAGATCCGGAACAAAATCGGCGCCGTCGACAGACAAAGCCAAGCTCTCGGTACCGACGACAACGCTCGTAAGCCCGCTAGTACAAAAGCGCGCTGATCTTTCGAGGCTTTTCCCTCTCTTCCTTCTTGCGGCCGGGGTGTTTTCCACCGCCGGCTGCCAAACGACTCCAAAAAGCGAAGCCACCGTCAGAGGTGAAGAAGGTCACGCCGAAGGGCAGTGGCGTGGCAAAGCCATGGTCCGCAATTTGAAGACCGGTAAAAACGGGATGATCACCCTGGACGTCATTGCGCGTGAACCCTCGCAACTGCGCATGGAACTCACGGGTCCTTTTAACGTTCACGTGGCGAGTGTCGCGATGAGTGGGCCCGAAGTCCGTTACATCCTGACTCAGCAAAAACGGTTTGTCGAAGCTCCGGCCGACGCGGATTCTCTCAACCGGTTGGTTCCGGTCCGCATTTCTCCCAAAGTTTTGATGGCCGTCTTATTTGAACGCCGTTTACCGGAAACCGAATGGAAGTGTGATCGCGAAGCTCAGTCGAAGCTTCCGATCGAATGCGTTCAAGCGGATGAAGGCATCGTCGTTCGCTGGATCGAACGCAACGGTCGCAATCGCCGCGTGAAGATCGGAGCCCCGGAAGCAGAAGTCGAAATGGTGATCGACGAAGCCAAGTCAAAGGTCGAGATGAACGAAGAGACTTTCACGCTCGCGCCGCCGAACGGTTACAAACAAGAGCGCATGCGTTCGCGCTCGACTTGATCAGTTCTTTTTTTGGCACTGGCTCTTTACTAGCTCTGGCATTCGTCGAGCGAATGATTTTCAGATCGATGAGAGCAGCTTATAGCTGTTTTCATTCTTCGTTATGACCCGTGTAAATTTCGCTTCCCAAATTGATGCGAGACCCCTCGAAGAGACATCGAAGAACAAATGAGGCGCAGCCTCATCGATGGCCCCGAAAGTTTTTTGCCCTTTTCAAATCGGATTAGGCATACTTTGTATAGGGGAACTGGACCGTTTCGAGACGACCGCCACCGGATGCGCGGTCAAACAAGAAATGACAACCGAACCCAAAGCAGACCGTAACATGGACGACGGCTCTATTGAGCAGAGGAGAGGCTATGGGGAGTAACTCCGCCGCGTTGGACCTCAATAACCTGATCAAGGATTGGCAGGGAAACCAGAAATACCGGGATCTCACCTGGTCAGGCACGTTCAATGACTACCTGAACCTCGTCAAAGAGAATCCCAAAGTCACTAGAAACGCCTTTCAGCGCATGTATGACATGATCACCGAGCGCGGAAAGTCGGACTACACTGAGTTCAAGAAACAAATCGTACGTTGGAAGTTCTTCGATGACGAAGACAACGACGGAAAAGACGCCGTCTTCGGGCTCGATGTTCCGTTGATGAAGCTCGTGAACGTGCTCCGTTCAGCGGCGCTCGGATACGGCACCGAAAAACGCGTGATCTTGCTTCACGGTCCCGTTGGATCCGCGAAGTCGACGATCTGCCGCATGCTGAAGAAAGGCTGCGAGCAGTACTCGAAAACCGATCAAGGCGCTCTCTACACATTTGAGTGGGTTGACGAAGCTGGTGAGCTTGACGGTCTTCTCGGCAAAGGTGTGAAAGCTTACGCTTCGCCGATGCACGAAGAGCCGCTTCTTTTGATTCCCGAAGAGCTCCGTCCCCGGATTGCCGAAGAGCTCAACCGCGGAAACAAAACAGACTTCCGAATCAATATCGAAGGTGAATTGTCTCCTCCGAGCCGCTTCATCTTCCGCTCGTTGATGGAACGCTACAACGGCGACCTCAACAAAGTTCTCGCGCACGTTCGAGTGAAGCGTTTGGTGTTGAGCGAAGCAGATCGTATCGGCATCGGTACCTTCCAGCCGAAAGACGAAAAGAACCAAGACTCGACCGAGCTCACGGGCGATATCAACTACCGTAAGATCGCGGAGTACGGTTCTGATTCGGATCCTCGCGCTTTCAACTTTGACGGTGAGTTCAACGTCGCAAACCGCGGCATGATCGAATTCGTCGAAGTCTTGAAGCTCGACGTTGCGTTCTTGTACGACCTCCTCGGTGCTTCACAAGAACACCGCGTGAAGCCGAAGAAGTTCGCGCAAACTTACATTGACGAAGTGATCATCGGACACACGAACGAACCTGAATATCGTCGTCTTCAAGACAACGAATTCATGGAAGCCCTCCGCGACCGTACGGTGAAGATCGACATCCCGTACATCACGAAGTTGAAGCACGAAGTGAACATCTATAAAAAGGATTTCAACTCGCGCAAACTCCGTGGCGTCAGCATCGCTCCCCATACGGTTGAGATGGCCGCAATGTGGGCGGTCCTCACTCGATTGGAAAAGCCGAAGAAGGCGAACCTGACTCGTCTGCAAAAGCTTAAGCTTTACGACGGTAAGTCGCTCCCGAGCTACACCGAAGATAACGTGAAAGAGCTCCGCAAGGAGAGCGTTCGCGAAGGTCTCGACGGGATCTCGCCTCGTTATATTCAGGATAAGCTCTCGAACGCATTGGTGGCGGCTCAGCAGAACAACAAAGGCTCGGTGAACCCGTTCATGGTGATGAACGAACTCGAGTCGGGTTTGAAGCACCACTCGCTCATCGGTAACGAAGAGCTCAAAGCGGAATACCGCGAACTTTTAAGCGTCGTGAAGCAAGAGTACGAAGAGATCATCAAAGCTGAAGTTCAGCGCGCGATTTCGGCGGACGACTCGGCATTGGCCCGCGTCTGCGCGAACTACATCGATAACGTGAAGGCGTACACGCAAAAAGAACGTGTGCGTAACCACTTTACCGGTCAAGACGAGGAACCAGATGAGCGTCTAATGCGCGCGATCGAGGAAAAAATTGAAATTCCCGAATCGCGCAAAGACGACTTCCGCCGCGAGATCATGAACTACATCGGTGCTCTGTCTCTCGAAGGCAAAAAGTTCGACTACAAGACGAACGAACGTCTACACAAAGCTCTTGAGCTGAAGCTTTTTGAAGATCAAAAAGACTCAATCAAGCTGACGTCGCTCGTTTCGAGCGTGGTCGACAAAGATACGCAAGAGAAGATCGAGATCGTGAAGACCCGCTTGATCAAAGATTTCGGCTACGACGAAATCTCGGCGACAGACGTGCTTCACTACGTTGCGAGCATCTTTGCTCGTGGTGATGTGAAGTCGAAGTAACGAGCGCGGTTTCAGCAGAGCTTCCTCCTCGATTTTGAAGAGGAAGCTCTCGATTGTGTTCCCGACCGGGCCGAGTAAGGCGGAACGAAGACGCCGGCCCAATCACGAGGGTTAGGATGGCTATTAGGGAAGACCACAACCGGTTCCGCGACATCATCCGGGGCCGGATCAAAGAGAACTTCAAGAAGTACGTCTCCCATGGCGAGATGATCGGGAAGCGCGAAAACGACTTCGTGAAAATCCCGGTTCCTTCGATCGATATTCCCAGATTCAAATACGGTCCCAAGCAAAGAGGCGGCGTTGGCCAGGGTAAAGGTCAGCCGGGTGATCCTGTCGACGGTGAACCGCAAGACGGAGCTGGCGAAGCAGGGAACCAACCGGGTCAGCACCAACTCGAAGCCGAGATTTCCCTCGACGAGCTTGCGGATATCTTAGGTGAAGAGCTTGCGCTTCCGCGGATTGAGCCGAAAGGTCGTCCTCGCCAAGAAGCGATCAAGACGAAGTATTCGGGAATCGCTCCAGTAGGACCCGAAGGCCTCCGACATTTCAAATCGACTTACCGTCGTGCTTTGAAGCGCTATATCGCAAGCGGGACCTACACGCCTGAAGATCCGGTGATCATCCCGATTCGCGGCGACTTCCGTTACCGTTCTTTCAAACAGACGGTAACCCCACAGGCAAACGCGGTTGTCATCTACATGATGGACGTCTCCGGTTCCATGGGCGAAGAGCAAAAAGAGATCGTGAGATTAGAAAGCTTCTGGATCAACACGTGGCTCAAGCGCCATTACAAAGGTCTTGAAACTCGCTTCATCATCCACGACGCCTCGGCAAAAGAAGTCGACGAGAAAACCTTCTTCTCGACATCTGAATCCGGCGGCACGCTCATCAGCTCCGCCTACAAGCTTTGCCAGCAGATGATCGAAGAAGATTACAACCCGCGCGATTGGAACATTTATCCGTTCCACTTCTCCGACGGCGACAACTGGTCGGGTGAAGACACGCGCCTTTGCATGCGTCTTTTGAAGGAGTTCTTCCTCCCGAACGTGAACATGTTCGGTTACGGGCAGGTCGAATCGAAATATGGCAGCGGCCAGTTCTTGAAGGATCTCGAACGTGAGTTCCCGAATGAAGAGCAGCTCATCGTATCCAAGATCGAGAGCCGCGATAAAATTTTGAACTCCATCAAGGATTTCCTCGGAAAGGGGAAATAAAGAATGGCGAATCTAACTCCCGAGCTCGAAAAAGCGCGCTTGAAAATTTTAAAAGTCGCGGAGAGCTACGGTCTCGATATCTTCGAAACGATTTTTGAGCTGATCACGTACGACCAGATCAACCAGTTCGCCGCTTACGGTGGTTTTCCCGTGAGATATCCACATTGGCGATTCGGGATGGAGTACGAGCAGCTCTCGAAGTCCTACGAGTACGGACTCTCGAAAATTTACGAGATGGTTATCAATACGGACCCTTGCTACGCCTACCTGATGGAAGGCAACCGCATGGTCGATCAGAAACTCGTGATGGCTCATGTGTACGGCCACTGCGACTTCTTTAAAAACAACCAGTGGTTCTCACCCACGAATCGCAAGATGATGGATTCGATGGCGAACCATGCGACCCGCATCCGTCGTTACATGGACCGCTACGGGATCGATGTCGTCGAAGATTTTATCGATAAGTGCTTGTCGCTCGAGAATCTGATCGACCGCTATAGCCCCTACATCAAGAAGACGACCGAAAAAGAACGACAGGAACAGGAAGCTCGTCAGGCGGAAGTTTCGCTTTTAAAAGTGAACCGCGATTACATGGACGAGTACATCAACCCGCCTGATTTCGTCGAGTTTCAGCGTCAAAAGAAGATGGAAGAAGCCCAGAAGCGCGCGAAAGTTCCCGCTGAACCTCAACGCGATATCTTGGCTTTCCTGATGCACTTTGCACCCCTGAGAAACTGGCAGCAAGACGTGCTCTCCATCATCCGCGATGAGGCTTACTACTTTGCTCCCCAAGGCATGACAAAGATCATGAATGAGGGCTGGGCTTCTTATTGGCATTCGAAGATCATGACCCAAAACATCCTCACGGACGCGGAGATCATCGATTTCGCCGATGCCCACAGCGGAACGATGGCGATGTCGCCGAACGGCTTCAATCCCTACAAAGTCGGGATCGAGCTCTATCGCGATATCGAGGAACGTTGGAACAAAGGTCAATTCGGTAAAGAGTGGAACGAATGCGACGACCTGAAGGCGAAAGCGAACTGGGATAAGAAGCTCGGCAAAGGCCGCGAAAAAATCTTCGAAGTTCGTCGCAATTATAACGACGTGACTTTCATCGATGAGTTCCTCACCGAAGACTTCTGCATTCGAAATAAAATGTTCGTTTACAAGTTCAATAAACGAACGGGTCGCTACGAAGTCGATACGCGAGACTTCCCGTTGATCAAGAAGCAGCTCTTGTTTCAGCTCACGAATTTCGGTCAGCCGATTATCCAAGTGGAAGATGCCAATTTCGAAAACCGCGGCGAGCTTTTGCTCACGCACATGTTCGAAGGCATCGACATGCAGCCGGATTACATGAAAGAGACGCTGAAGAACATCCAAGCTCTCTGGACTCGTCCCGTAAACTTAGCGACCGTACAAGATGGTCAGGCGAAGCTCTTCCGCTTCGATGGCCGCGAGTTGAAGGAATACAACATCGACTCCACAGGCCACGCGATGGTTGATGGCTAGGCCGTAAATCAGTTTGTGATTTTCTTAGGTGCGGAGGAGGCGGATGTCTCCTCCGTTTTGTTTATTGGGCCAAGCGTCCCGAGGCTCCTCGTGCATGTTTGATTCGGCATCGGTTTACATTGAAGCGCATTTTGAATTCTAGGATCACTCAAGGTGATTGAATCGTTTGTGATTCGTCCGGCGGGATGAATCTCGGAGTTTCTGACCGCTTCGCCAGCTGCGATGCGCGCGGGTTTCACCAGGTTCGTGGCAGCTTTTGCTCCCAACTTTTCCGGCGTGCAGATTTCACGAAGCTCCAAAGAGATTGCGGCAAGTTTCTCCGTTTCATTTTTCGGAGGATGAAGGGCTAGCCATCGACCAAGCACTTTTGCCGCCCACGCGTTGGACATAGCTTCCTGCATTTGTGAAAAGCCTTTAAAAGACGGCATGCACTGTTGATAGTCCCGCATGTTCTTCCGAACGGCAGAATCGATCGCGTAACGGTCGACTGGCTTCATGCCGTTATCGACCGTGTCCGTATACTGCCTGGCTAGATCGGCGATATCTTGATTCGAGACCTCTCGAATACCGGGAATAGCCTTCAAACAATTGTAGGTTGCCAAGTTCGGATTACGGTTCGCGGGAACCGGCGGTGCGGCGACCTCGAACCAGCCTTGCTTTTCAAGCTCTTCCAGCACCTTCGGATTTTCGAGTGACGTCACGTTAGTGAAATTTGAGTACTCGTGCGCTGGCTGGGCGCGCAGACGCGAAAGCGTACGGCGACTGTCCGGATTCTTTCTGATTTCATCGGGCCACTCATCTTCGCTCTTTGGAAGGGCCAAGAGCTTGGCTATATTCTTTTTCAAAAGTGGGAGTCGCTGGTGACAAGGATCTATGGCGTGCGCGAGTTCGTGCGCAAGGGTTTGAACAATTAAAGAGCTAGGCTCGTTCAAGAAGCTTTCGCAAATGATCATGGTGTGATCACTCGGAACGTAACTCGCATTTGGTCCATCTGATTTACAAGAATCATGTTCAGATGATTTTCCGAGTTTGAATTTAGTGAGCGTCTCGATCTTCCTGAATTGGGATTTCTCATCAGCCGTTAGAGATTGATAAGATCGACCTTTAGCAATTTCCTCTAAGAGATTCTCGCGAGCGAAACGAAAGAGTTCATCAATTCTCTCGCGTGGGAGCCGCTTCGCTGGAGGAGTTGGCTTTGAGGTTCCTTCGAAAAGAGGATTCGTGAAGTAGGAGCCATCCTCAAGGGAGATGTAAGCTTCGGATTTCTTCTCTTTGAAGAAGTCGCAGTTTCTAGAGAGTTCAGCCGTCGAGCATAGAGGTTGTGCAGTTCCGCGCAAAGGCAAGAGCAAAGCCGTCAGCAAGAGGAACATCCAAAGATGAGTAGCCACGTTCATGCAACTTTCCTAGGCACTCTCTCGACGAGTCGAGAGACGTTCGCCGACAGCGTCAGGTTGAGCTTGGGTCACTCGCGAACAAATCAAACCGCTGATGCGCCAAGTGGAACCCGTCTTGTCGGTCTTAGAGTCGCTTTGAAAACACCAAGCGTTGGTCGGTACCTCTTGCTGGAAAAACTCGGCTTCTTCTGACTTGAAGATAACGAGCGATTCTCCTTCGGCATCAACCGATCGATCTAAATCCATGATGCGTGCGCCATCGACGAAGGCGTTGCCGTTTCCGGCTTCAATCCAAGCAGGTAGTCGAACGTCACCCGTGCTTTTCCACACCGGACGAACCGCACCACGTACTGCTGAAGCCCGGAAGGTGAGTGCCGGAAGGAATGTACCTTCTGGCAAAGCGTCTTTCAAACGAGTGGAAAGATCTTTTAAACAAGAATCAAGACCCGCGATCGCCGCCAAAAGCTGACGATTCTCGTTGTTGCTCGCGTCTTTTTCGAAGAGTGCAACGAGCGAGTCGCCTTCACTTTGCAGAACTTGGCCGCCAGCACCGTGAATCACCGACCAGAGATGAGAGACCACGGCATTCACGATCGCGCCGCCATTTGATCGCGAAGCTCCCGCCCGGAAGAGATGCTCCGATTTTCTGAGGTCGATCATCAACACCCAACCCTCGATACTCTGCGGAAGCTTTTGCTGTTTGTGGTACTTGGAAACGGGAGCTGATTCGACAAGCTGCACGGCCATGCGATAGTCTTTGGCCAGGCAGCGAACAAGTAAATAGAAAGTGATTAGATTGAGATATCGACTCCAGTGCGTTTCGGCTTCCGGAGCGTGCCAGGACTCGATGAAGTAAGAGACTCCGGTAATCGCAAGGGTAAAGCAAGCCACCGTCAAAAATTCGATTCGCCCCGTCGATGCGGCGTTCGTTCGGCTAAAGACCTCACGTGCGCGCAAACCTACTAAGAGAGCTGCGCTAAGGTAACACACGGGCAAAACGTAAGCGGGCATGAAGATGAGGCCATGCTCACGGATCCACTCGATCGGTACGAAGAATAACAGCACCACGGAGAACAAGGTCATAAACGCACTGGTGCGCAGGCTGAGCCACCGTTCGCTGCGAAGAATGGCCAGTGCCAACCGAACGACAAAGACGCCTTCTAAACAAACTAAATAGAAGAAAAATCTGTCGAATGCGTTCACCGAAAGCAAGCGCGTTGAGTAGTCGCCGGAAATCAATGAGATCGTTGAAAGCAACAAAGCAAACTGTGAGCCCACAATGTAATCGTAAGCGTATTGGTTGGCGGCCGAAGCGACCCTGAGGATCCGGGAAAAAAGCAGGAACATTCCAAGTGCGACCAGGTGGCGTGTGATGCCTTCGAGAACAGACCAACGCCATGTTTTGTCAGCTTCGAGAGTTGTGTAAAATCCGCCGGCTCCCCATCGTCCCGGTTGATCGGATGCGGGGAAAGAAGGATCCGGTCGCACGCGAATCGCTACAAAGAGATCGCGATCAAGTCCTAAGCGAACCATGGGAAACGTAATTGAAAGTGGAATATCGTGATCAAGATATCCCCCTCCTGAGTAGTAAGTTCCGTCGATCCAGAGATCATACTGGCCGTAGAAGTGACCGAGGATGAGCGTTGGCGCTGAGTCTTGAGCCGCTCGTCTTAAGCGCTTGGCGGGAATACGCGTTCCCAACCAATATTCGTTGGCTCCGTTGCGTTCCAGCGCGTCTTTGTACTCCGCTGATCCGCGATGAAACTTCGCGTCCCAGAGTAAACCTTCAGTCGGAAAAGCAGGGCAGTGAGCATCGACGGCTTTATCCTTTGCACAATCGCTATCTTCGCTCGTGAAAAGCACGCGCCAATCTTCCGCAGAGAGCGAAATGCGTGGATGCGTGCGGGAATCGAGATAAAAGAGCGAAAACGTGATGACGATTCCGGCCACAACAAAAAAGTAACCGATACCTAAGACCCACCGATCAGTGAGCGATGATTTTTGCCGCGGATCAGGCGGCAGATAAGGAAAGACATCGAGCCAGGTTTTCACTCACGACTTATCGGTTTTCCTGGCGAAACACGCGATCAGCCTTTGGTCTAGTCACGCAAGGTTTTCATCTCTCTTCTAACGACTTGAGCCTTTGCCTTTACTGGAGATGTTGCTGCGATAGCGTATCCGTTAGCTGATCAAGTCCAGGTTGAGAAGCACGACGGGAGGCAAGAAGTGACCCCGGTTGCCCGGCTTCTTTGTGATCTTCAGCAATTGATACGACTTCGTTAAGCTCACTCGTCAAAAGGGAAAGCACGTCTCGCGATGTGACGATTCCAACGAGTTCGTCCTGTTCATTCACCACCGGAAGTCGGCCGACACCTTCGCGTCTCATAAGCTGAATCACGGCGTAGATTCCGTCGCTCTCGCGTGCGCAAACGGGATGAGACGTCATGAGATCACAAACCCTCATTTGCGAGATACGCTCAACGTGAGACGCAACCGCGCCGATGGCGATGTCCCGATCGGTGATGAAGCCAATCGGCGTGCGTTGTCCACCGCGCTCTTCGACCACAACGATATCGCCAACGTGGCGGTCGCGCATGATGGTAGCGGCCGCAACGACGGATGAATCTGGACTAATCGTGACGATGTCAGTTTTGAAAAAACCGTGGAGCGACATGGGTTCACCTCCTCTTGCGAGCTGGATAGAAGAATAACGAGTCTCAACGTCGGCGACTTTAACAATCCATGAAAGATTGATGTCGTTCCTCTGATTGACGAACTAAGGCGCAAGGAGAGACGCTAACGAGCAAACGAGGAGATTCAAGTGCCAATCGCGCTGACGCTTTCATTTATTTTGCTGACCGCTCTTCTCTATTCGTTTCTCGTTTTAGGTGTTTCGATCGCGAACAACTGCCTCGGTGAAGGCAGTCAGATTCCGGTCTATCTTATGCGTTTTGTTTACGGCGGGTTTCTTTTGGTAACGGGACTGCTCGCGCTACAGAACACCTTCGCGGATTTTTCAGCACAGCCGCCGCCCGTTCTGGTCGGCATCGCGATTGGTTTTGTTCTCGTTGTTAGCTTTGCTTTTTTACCGGTGACGGGTCAGTGGCTTCGCTTCATCCCGCTGTGGTGGTTGATCGCGATCCAAGCCTTCCGGGTGATTGTCGAAGTTCAGCTTTGGTTTTTAGCTAAGACACCGCACCTACCAACGCTGATGACGTTTGAAGGACGTAACTTCGATGTCATCACGGGTTTGAGTGCGATCGCTGTCGCCTTTGCTGTCAGAAAAGCAGAGCGGGAGGGTCGTCCCGAAACGACGAGACGACTTGTGCTGGGATGGAACTTTCTTGGGCTCGCCTTGCTAACGAACGTCGTTGTGCACGGACTTCTTTCGGCTCCAACGGCGATGCAAGTCTTTTTCCCAGAGCCGGCTAACCGCGCGATTGGGCTTTTCCCCTTTGCGTGGTTGCCGATGTTTGTCGTGCCGTTTGCGTACCTTCTGCATCTGCTCTCTCTGCGGAAGCTTCTTCAACGCCCGCGAGCTACAAGAGCAGAGTCAGCCGCTTAATCTTCGCCTGAGCTCGCTTGCGAAAGTTCATCTAAATCGTCAGTGTTGTTTGGCTCAACACGGAAGAGCCATCCGTCGCCGTACGAGTCTTCCATGATCAAGCTGGGATTTTCGACAACCGCCGCGTTGATTTCGATCACCTTGCCTTCGACGGGGCAATAGAGATTGAGCACGCCTTCATCAGTTTCGATTTCACCGCAAATTTCATCGGGCGTGATCTCTTCGTTTTCAGAAGGAAGTTTGACTGCCGTGATGTCCGTTAATTCGCTGAGACCTTCCTCGCTCACGCCGATGGTGACGGTTTCGTCTTCCACCTGAAGCCAGAGGTAACCCATATATGGAATAAAATCTTCGCTGCTCGGCATATGCGTGTCCTGCTTTCCGGAGACTGAAATCAAATTATCGTTCGCCACAAATCTATAACTTGCTGAGCCACCTCGGAGCAACCCGCTTTGTTTTCATGTCGAGTCGTTGCGGGATTGACTTGTGGCCGCGGGTTGCGCGCGGAAAATCAATTTGGTATACCGGCGAACTCTTGAACGAGATCAAAGCGGAGGGGACGTGGAGATCGCTATCGGATCTGCAGGCGCAAGCGCCAGCGGAGATTACAATCAATATGGCGGTAGCGGCGATTCAACGAAGCGTAGCCTGTTCGTTTTTGGTTCTTTTTCTGAAGGCATGGTTCATTTTAAAAAGATTGAATCGTTTGTGGTGCGACAACGGCCGGCCACGGTGACGGGCGGAGTTTATCGTTTTCCCTCGGGCCGCCTCGTATTCAGCAACGAAGGCACGCAGACGATCTCGGGTTGGGTCGTTGAAATCAAAAGTGCTGACATCCTTCTCGCGCTTCTCGATGAGTTTCACGGCATTCATCGTGCGGATCCAGAAAAAGCCTTGCACCAGCGTCTTGAGATTCAAACGTTTGTTGATGATGGTGACATCACTCTCGCACAGGCTTACTGCATCAATCTCAACAAGATGCCGCGAGGCACCGTTCTTGTTGAAGGCGGTGATTGGGAGAAATCTCTTCAAGAAAAGCCTCCGCTTTTCTCCCAACTGACTGAAAGACAGCGTGCTTACATTCAGCGTCTCGGCGCCTCGTGCGGACGCGAGATCGTGCCAATTGACCTCGGTTTATATCGAGAGTTAATGCATCTTGAAATTGTCGTTGATAAAGGTCGCCGACTGGCTCTGACAAGTCTTGGTCAAGAGCTGTACAGAATGTTGGTTTGATGAGCGAGCGAAAAGACCTCTCATGGTTTAGTCCGCGCGAGAGCGATGATCCCCTATGCCGAGTGGTTCTCGTCGAACCCTTGATTCCTGAAAACACCGGAAATATTTCGCGAACCTGCGTGGCGACTGGATCCGAGCTCCATCTCGTTGAACCCATGGGGTTTGAACTGACAGCAAGTCGTGTTCAAAGGGCAGGTCTAGACTACTGGAAAGACCTCGCCTGGCAAAAGCATGTCAGTTTCAGCGAGTGGCGCAAACGCGCCGGGGATCCATCGCGAATTTTTTTGATCGAGACGGGTGCTACACAAACCATCTACGACGCTGAGTTCAAGCGTGGAGACTGGATCGTGTTTGGTAAGGAAACAAGTGGCCTCGACCCATCGATCTTGAAGGATCATGACGCACGTGCTTATTCTATCCCCATGCCCGGAACAACCCGGAGCTTGAACCTCTCGAACGCGGTGGCCGTGGTGGTGTTTGAAGTTCTCCGTCAGACTCGTCAGACTTCAGAGAGCTTGCGTTAAACCATCAAATTCAGGCTTTTTAAGGCAATCTCTTGTTCCTTCCCTTTCTCACGTTCGGTATCTTCAGGCTTTGAGGTTTCCTTCACTTTTTCACGGTAAGAAAAGATGATCACAAAAGTCTTAGGTAAGGTTTTCGGAACGGCTCACGAACGCGAGATGAAACGTCTCCAACCGATCGTGAATCGCATCAACAGCCTCGAACCCGAACTGCAAGCGCTCTCGGATGAGCAGCTCAAAGCGAAGACGGCGGAGTTCAAACAACGAGTCGCCAATGGCGAATCGCTCGATGACATCCTACCCGAAGCTTTTGCGGTTTGCCGTGAAGGCGCAAAACGCGTTCTC
>SXGS01118453.1_pt1 | contig 26107 bp, 25 predicted proteins | sample 3174681 | NCBI WGS metagenome assembly SXGS01 (sample SAMN11356861, study PRJNA531348) | freshwater metagenome | isolation source: freshwater sample F1-80 | place: China: Fuxian Lake, Yuxi | collected 2017-12-25 | reverse complement strand
TTGGGGCGTCGAGTTGGGGCGTCGAGTTGGGGCGTCGAGTTGGGCGGTGGTGCCTCGACGGGGTGTGTCAAGGAACCTTGTCAGCCGTGCAGGGTGACGCCACTCGATGGAGGTGGTTGATCCGAGCGCCGATCTCGGCCATCGTGTGACGCAGTTCGGTGGGCAACAGCACTTCGATCTCCGGGCCGAGCGCGACCAGTTCCCGCAGTGCGGAGCGGTACGAATCGAAGCGGAAGGACCCCTCGATCCAGTCCGGCCGATCCGCAGCCGCTTCGGCGTTGGGACGCGGGCGCCACCCGTCGGGTCGGCCCGCCAACAACGCAATCTGCAGCGTCGTCGGCGAGATCCGAACCCGAACTCGACGCAACGGTCCGGTGCCGGAGGTCAGTCCGGGCGGCAGCGCTGGCACGGCCTGTTCGAACGTATCGAGTAACTCGAACCCGCCCCTCGGGCCGCGTGTGGCGTAGACCGGTACCCCCGAACCCGATAGGACGTCGAGGTCGCGCAACACCGTACGCGGCGACACCCCGAGGCGCTCGGCCAGCTGAGGTGCGGTGAACCGCCCTCCGTTCTGCAGCATCAACAGCAGGCTCAGGAGCCGTCCTGCGCGCATCGTTCCCATCCCGGTCTGGAGAAAACCCGAATATTCATGACACATGGTGTCATGAATGATCCGTCATGATGGCGCAGACCTGTACCGCCGGGTGCTACCGGCACGTCGAATGGAGTACCCGATGCCCGACCACGTCGAAGGAGCCGGAACCGCCGAGGATCCTTGGATTCTCACCACTCCGCCCGGCAAATCCGAGTTCGACGCCTGGCGCGACGAAGCCGCGAACCCACCAGCGTTGAAGATCCGGGTCGGATCGACGACGCTCAGCTACCAACTCCGATGCATCGAGGATCTCCACGCGATGTTGGTGCAACACGGCGACTGGGTGCCCCTCGGTAACGCCGACGAGCAAAAGGATGCCGCGCCCGGCAGCGTCGAGGCCTGGGCTCGCTCCGACAGCAATCCGGTTGGCGGGTGGTACGGACTGCGCAAGGGCTACCGCGGGCGCTTCGGCAACTACGTCCCGCCGGTGCTCGAACACCTGGGACTCGCCGAAGTCGAACACAACGCCCGCAACAACCGGATGCGAGCGATCTGACCCGCCGTGGCATGTACAGGATCGGCGGCGGAGACCAACCAGCAGTAGTGAGCGTCACCGTCGCAACATCGCAACGTCGCCCCCGATACCGTCGGACGTCATGACCCCAGGCATGCCGCGCCGCGGATTCGTCCTCGGAGTACTCGCCGCTGCGGCCGTTGCGGCGGCGTGCTCCGACTCCAACGACGACGACGGGTCCGATCGACACACCGCTCTGACCGACGCCGCGCCACGCGTCGACGACATCGAGTGGTTCATGCCAGCGGAAGAGACCGAACACGAACGTACGTGGATGTGTTGGCCGTCGAACCCCGACGTATGGGGCGACGATCTCGAACGAGTGCAGGACACCATCATCGAGATTGCGTTGGCAATCGCCGAGTTCGAACCCGTCACAATGCTGTGCCGCGCCGAGCAACTCGATGCCGTCCGAGCCCGGACCGGCGCGACGATCGAACTGGTCGAAGCGCCCGTGGACGACTTGTGGGCGCGCGACACCCTGCCGAGTTTCCTCACCGGTACCGACTCGAACGGCACGGCTCAGCTCGCTGCGGCGCGGTTTCGGTTCAACGGTTGGGGCGGCAAACAGGTCCATGACGGCGACACCCAGCTCGCTGGCCTCGTCGCCGAACACCTCGGGATCGAGCTGATCGACAGCGGATTGGTCGGCGAAGGCGGCGGTATCGAAACCGACGGCGACGGCACGGTGCTCGCTGCTCGGTCGAGTTGGGTGAACGACAACCGCAACCCTGGCCTCGGCGAGACCACCATCGACGCAGCGCTCACGGCCACGTTGGGTGCCGAACGCGTGATTTGGATCGACGGACTCGCCGGCGCCGATATCACCGACGGCCACATCGACACACTTGCCCGATTCGTCGGCTCGGGAACCATCGTGGTCGACGTCCCCGCGTTCGACGATCCCGACGATCCGTGGGTGCTCGTCGCGGAGTCAACCCGGGACACAGTCGCTGCCGCGCGAACCTTGAACGGCGAGCGGTACGCGATCGTCGAGATCGTCCAACCCGCGACGACGCGAGGAAGCGGCAACGAATTCCTCGCCACCTACATGAACTACTACGTCTGCAACGGCGCGGTGATCGCTCCCCAGTTCGGTGACCCTGCCGCAGATGCTGCCGCCGAAGCGGTGCTGCAGGACCTGTTCGGTGATCGCGAGATCGTCATGCTCAACATCGATCCCCTCGCGGCCGGCGGCGGCGGCATTCACTGCGCCACGCAGCAACAACCAAAGCTCCGCTGATGCGGGTCTGACGCCGACCAACGCGCGAACCGCTGGGTCCCAACTTCAACTCGGCTGCAATCGAGGCCAGCCGCATCGCTCGTGCGCCAGCCGCGATGTGGTCGGCGGACCGTCATGGCGGTCGAGATCAGATTCGACGCGTGAACGTGACCGGCTCGTTACGTCAGTGGCGTACTGCTGGCGATCTCGTGTTGGAGCACGACCGCCTCGATGATCGCACCGTCGAGGTCGCTGGACGAATCCGCACCGCGGAAAGCCTCAACCGCCTCGACGGACTCCCATTGTTCGAAAACGTTGATGCGGTCGTCGTCGATCGGGTCCGGCGACAGGCGAAAGTCGATGCAACCCGGGGTCGCGCGAGCGATGCGCGCGACCTCGATACACGACCGCAAATACGTCTCGCGGTTGCGAGGCTCGACGCGTAAGTGTCCGGCGACGATGATCACGTTCGCAGGCTAGGAGTGTGGTGAGAACGCAACAATTCGTCGACGGCAGTCGTCGATCAGGAAGCGAGGCCGTACCGCTCCGAGGATTCGATCGGTTCGCCCGATGTCAACGGGGCGTTGCGATGAATACCGGGATCTCGCGGTCGGTCCGCTCCTGGTACTCGGTATATGGCGGGTACGCGTCGACCGCCCGTGACCACCAGGTCGCCTTCTCGGTGCCGTGGACCTCGCGAATCGACACTGCGAACGGCGCCGGACCGTCTTGCACGAACACGTCGTCGGGGCGCGCGAGCAGGTTGAAATACCACGCGGGGTTGTGCGGCGCGCCGCCCATCGACGCCACCAGCGCGTACTCGCCGTCGTGTTCGACCCGCAACAACGGAGTCTTGCGAATCGCTCCGGTACGCGCGCCTGTGGTGGTCACGATGATGATTCTCATGTCCGTGTCGGTGAGCACGTTGGCGCGCGTCCCACCCGATGCCTCGTACTCGGCAACTTGATCGCGTACCCATTCCCACGGGCTCGGTGCGTATTGGCTTGTCTCGGACATCCTGGACCTCTCGTTGGAATCGCGCGACGAGCCTAGGTAGCGGATCCGGTCGAGGTGCGCGGTAGTCATCGAACGACCCTGCTCGTTGGTCCGGGGCATCTGTCAGACTCTGCTCATGCGAAAAGGTGAGACGGGCTCGGCCAGTATCCACATCGCGGCGTCACCTGACGTGGTGTACCGCGTCGTGAGCGACGTCACCCGCATGGGGGAGTGGTCGCCGGAGACCATCAAGTGCGCGTGGGTCGACGGCGCGACGGAACCGACCGTCGGTGCCAAGTTCAAGGGCGTGAACAAACGCGGTTGGGTTCGCTGGTCGAATACGCCCGTGGTGATCGCCGCCGATCCCGGCAAGGAGTTCGCATTCGACGTAGCCGACGACACGCGCTGGCGGTACACCTTTGTGGCCGAAGGCACCGGCACGCGTGTCACCGAACAGTTCGAGCTGCTTGTCGATCTGAAGTGGTACTACGCCTTCGCCGAGCGCTACTTGATGCGCGTCAAGGACCGGAAAGCCGATCTCGAAGCGGCGATGCACATCACACTCGAACGCATCAAGGCCGTCGTCGAAACAGCCGGCTGATCGCAGTCGGTCGCGGTGGTCTTGGTCAACGCGGCTCGTCGACCAAGCGGGCGAGCGTCGCGCCCACTGCGAGTTCGTCGACTTGGCCGAATGCGTGGAGCCGGATCAGGCCGTGTCGATCGATCGCGATGAGGCTCGGCGTGCCCCGCATTCCGAAGGCGCGCATGGTGTTCGGAATCGAGTCCGAGCCATCGTTGCGATCGACGCCAACCGGGAACCCGATTCGATACTCGTACAGAAACGCTTCGAGCGAAACCGGCCGCATCGCTTCGTGATGCTCGAACACCGTGTGCAGACCGAGAATCACGAGATCGCGCCCGAAGGTATTGGCGATGCGCTGGGCCTGCGGGAGCCCATGGGAAACACAGCCTGGACAAAGCATCTGGAACGCCTCGATGACGACGACCTCGCCGCGCAATCCAGCCAGCGTCGGCGTCGATTCGGTGTTGAACCAACGTTCGACATCGAGTTCGGGCGCAGGGACGGCTGCAACCGTCATCTGTCGGAGCCGCCGTCCGCGTCGACGCGCTCGGTGCCGTTGGACGACTTCACACGCCGAATCGTACCGAAGCGCGGCGGTCGTGACGCGGCCGCGTCGTCGGGCCCGACGCGGCCGAAGACCGGCCGATGAGCCGGGGTCGACGCGCTCGTGACCTGGTCAAGCGGGGACGGCCCCGGCCGAGGCCGAGGTCGAGTTGCCCCTGCAGTGGACGCACGGTGCCCGAAGGGCGAAGAATGGGTAGATGCGTCGGTCGAGGTTCCTCAGAGTTGGTCTGGTTGCGATGCTGCTCACCGGCGTGAGCACCCAGGCACGAGCGCTCGACGGGGACCGGGCGGCGTCGACCAAGCTGCTCTATGCCTGCCGCAGCACTGCAGCGACCAAGTACCTCCCGCGCGGCAACGTCAGGATCGTTGCGGCCACGACCAAGTGCGCCAACAACGAGGTCAAGTTCTCGTTTCCGGCCGAGCTGCCCGTCGCGGTGCAAGGCGCGCGGGGTCCTGCTGGTCCGGTCGGTGCAACCGGCCCTGCTGGTCCTGCTGGTCCGGTCGGTGCAACCGGCCCTGCTGGTCCTGTTGGCCCTGCTGGTCCCGCTGGTCCCGCTGGTCTTGTTGGTCCTGCTGGTCCTGTTGGTCCTGCTGGGACACCTGGTCCTGTTGGTCCTGCTGGGACACCCGGTCCTGTCGGTCCGGTGGGCCCATCCGGTCCTGCGTCGGGGTTCGGAACGTTCGCGTCAGCGGTGGTCATCAGCGCGACCGCGACTGGCTGCACAACTGGGTCGTTCCGCCCGGTGATCGACGAGGCCTGGGGCGCTTCGTTGGTGACGAGCCCGTGGGACGACGGCGGCCCGACATCAACGGGTGGGGGTTGCACGACGCCGCAGTTCGACGGTGTGGCGTGGAGTTGGGCGGGCAGCCTCGAAGTGGAGCGCCCTTCGCTGCCGTCGCGGTATTACATCGCGCCGCTGTCGACCGCCGGTTCCATGATCTTCTGTTCGCTGCGCGAAGCGCGAGCCGGTGAGCCATGGCGATTCTCATGTTTGGCGCACGCCAACGTCGCGGAGAACCCGACATCGGAGACATCGGATTACCTTGCCATCTTCGCCGTCCCCGTTCCGGCGTGATTGCTGTGTACGCATGGATCCGCACTGCACGGGATCGATTCCATGCGACCCCGTGAACTCCAACGTCGCCTCCGACTGATCGAACGGCTGCGAGGCCTGGTCGGTCGGCGGGTCCTCGACGAAGACGATTTCCGCTCGTTGCACCGCGGGTTGATCGACGCGACCAGCGGGCAGAAGCCCATCTCGGAACGACAGGTGCGAGAACTCGAACGACTCGTCATCGAACGTGATCGAGGCGCAATCGCGGGTGCACTCGTCGACGAGATCCGCCAGGCTGTCCTTGCCGGTCGTCGCGTGCCGTGGCCGACTTCCGTGCGCGATGCTGCAAGCCGCGAAAGGTCGATCGGTACGTCCCGCCACGCCCGGCGGCGCATGATGACGGTGGCGTTGGTTGCGACCGTCGGCATGGGGGCAGTCGGAGCCGTGCTGCTGCGCGACGAAGGCGTCGTGATCGACGCGGGTGAAGCACTGACCACCGCAACGCTTGCCGCCGCCGACACCACCGATTCGGCAACGACGAGTACGTCGTTTCGCAGTTGGGCGGTCGTCGGCGTGGCGTCCGAACCGCCGACGACCAGCGCCGCGACGACCACGGTGACGTCAACGATCGCGACAACAACGACAAGGTTCGTGCCGACAACAGTGACGAACTCACCGGCTGGTGTCACGACGCCGCCGGCCGCAACGTCGCCGCCAACGGAACCGCCGACCGCGCCGCCGACAACTGCTCCGAAACCGTGTCCGGTAGGGGTCGCCACGATCCGCACGACGAACGTCGTGAAAACGAAACTCCCAGTCACACCCGGAGTCCCGGCAACCGAGGATCGATTCGCAGTGAGCGTCGACGTCGTAATCCGGAACGCAGCGTCGTCGACGACGCGCGCCCGAACGGTACTCGTGGTGACGAGCGACTACGAAGGTGCGGCACCGGTGGTGCTGCAAGCCGACGTCGCACCCGGTGCGACACGGACCACGACGAAGCGCTTCGAGCTGTACGCGTCCGGACGAGCCGTTATCAACGTGGGTCTGGAGAACACGACCATCACCTACCGGTGCAACGGATCGTTCGCCTGACCCGATAGATCGATCTGAACTGTCACATCCATTGGCATGTACCGACAAGGAGCGCACTCGGCAATGAACCCTCAGCTCGATCTCATGTTCGAACGCGTCGTGCCCATCGCTCCCGAGGCGGTGTGGGCGGCTTGGACCGAGCCCGAACACCTCACCAAATGGTTCACGCCGTCCCCATGGACCACGCCCGAAGCCGAAGTCGACCTACGCCCGGGTGGGATCTTTCGAACGGTGATGTGCGGACCCGACGGTGAACGCAACGAAAGCGCGGGCTGCTACCTAGAAGTCGTCCCCAACCGACGGCTCGTCTGGACCGCGGCGCTGGGCCCCGGCTTCCGACCGAACGACTTTTCCGAGGGCGGCTTCCCGTTCACCGCGACGTTGACGTTCGAACCTGACGGCAGCGGCACCCGCTACCGCGCGCACGTGCAGCACGCAACCGAAACGGCGAATCGCACCCATGCGGACATGGGCTTTGTCGAAGGCTGGGGCGCCGCGCTGGATCAACTGGTGGCCTACATGCAGTCGCGCCCGGCCTGACGAACGGGTGCTGGCGTCAGGAGTCGCCGTTCGCTTGGGCGAGCACGACCGGAATCACGGGACCGCTTCCCGCTGCGAGGAGGCGACGGCCGACTTCGGTGAGCGTCCAGCGTGAGCTCACGAGATCATCGACGAGCAACACCGGCCCCTCGCTGACTCGACCGGCAACGTCGAAGGCGCCTTCGACGTTGGCCGCCTGCTGGGCGCTGTTGTTCATCGTGCGTTGCGGATCGGTCACTCGGTTCGCTCACACGACCGGCCAATATTCGAGGTCGAGCGCCGCTGCGAGTCGCCGGGCAAGGTCGTGCACGAGCTCGGGTTGTCGCTGCGAGGCGACTGCGGTAACCCAGGTCGGGCGCGGGTCAGGACGCCAGGTTCGAACCAGCCGTGCCACTGCATCGATCAGCGCATCGTCGAAGCGGCCGTCTCGCCGCCCGCGCTCGACCAGCGCGCCCCAACCGCCATCGCCGAGCTGACACAACGCCTTACCTGGTTCGAGTCGCTCGGCGTTGGCGATGGCCCGATTGTCGGCAGTGCGCTTGCGCGGCTCGATGTCGATGCTGTGACCGCGCAGGAACTGGACGGCGCGAGCGGCGAGTGCACGGTCGATCGTGACGTCAACCAGCGAGGTACCCACGCAGCGAACGCAGCGTCCGCACGGTGCGGCCAGCGGATCGTCGAGCGCTCGTCGCAGGTGTTCCATGAGGCAACCGTCGCCCTCGATGTACACGCGCATCTCGGCCTGTTCGCGCCTGCGTTGTGCTGTGACCTGTTCGACGCGTTCGGTGGGATACGCCCAATGGTGCGTTGTGCGTCGGTACTTCGATCGATCGCGTTCGATCGCTCCGTCGACCTCGAGCTGTTTCAGCAGATTCGTCAATCGTGTCCGACGGAGGTTCACCTCGGCTTCGATCGCGCCGATGCCAATCGAATCGTCTGCCGCTTCGAGCAAGGCCACCACCCGCTCGGCGTGCTCCGCCGACGGAAAGGCCGTGTTGATGAACCAGTCCTGGATCTGTTCGTCTTCTGCCCCGCACAGCATCACCGCCACGGCCCGATCGAGGGCTCTGCCCGCTCGACCGACCTGCTGGTAGTAGGCGATCACCGAGCCGGGTTGTTGGAAGTGCACGACGAACGCGAGGTCGGGTTTGTCGTACCCCATCCCGAGCGCGGAGGTCGCGACCAGCGCCTTGAGCTCGTTGCGTTGGAGCCGCCCCTCGACCGCTTGTTTGTTCGCGAGGTCCTCTCCGCCGAAGTACGCCGCTGCCGCGATGCCGTTGGCGTTCAGCCACTCCGCGACCAGATTCGCGTCGCGTACGGTGAGCGTGTACACGATGCCGCAACCGGGGAGCGTCGGGAGCGCTTGCGCGAGCCACGCCAAGCGTTCGGCGGGCATCGGTAGCTGCACCACGTCGAGCGCGAGGCTCACTCGCTCGAGCGGGCCTCGAATCACGAGAAGGTCGTCTCCGAGTTGGGCGGTGATGTCGTCGACGACGCGGTCGTTCGCCGTTGCGGTGGTGCACAGCACCGGCACACTGGGGGGCAGCGTGTCGAGTACGCGAGCGAGCCGGCGGTAGTCGGGCCGGAAGTCGTGACCCCAGTCGCTGATGCAATGAGCTTCATCGATCACGAACAGCCCGACATTCGCCGCCACGATCGGCAAGACGTTTGCCCGGAACTGCGGATTGGCGAACCGTTCCGGCGAGACCAACAAGATATCGATCTCGTCGCGTTCGAGCCGGTCGAGGATCGTGGACCAATCGTCCATGTTGTCGGAGTTGATCGTGGCAGCTCGAACGCCCCCTCGCTCGGCCGCCTCGATTTGGTTGCGCATCAGCGCCAACAACGGCGAGACGAGCAGCGTCGGCCCCGCGCCGTCGTCGCGGAGCAGTCGGGTCGCAACGAAGTAGACCGCGCTCTTGCCCCAACCCGTCCGTTGGACACACAACACCCGGCGGTGTTCGTCGACGAGCGTGCGAATCGCCGGAAGCTGACCGTCGCGAAACTCTGCGTCGTCGTGTCCGACGAGTTGTCGCAGCGCTCGGCGAGCGCGATCTTCGAGGTTCATCGACCTGATTCTCTCTGATGGCTGGGACAAACCCGTCGTGGCGAGAGCGACGTCATCACGCTTCCCACGGTTCGTCGGTCAGATAACCGCAGGACAACAACTGACCTCCACAACTCGGGCACTCTTCGATGTCGCACCCGAGGTGGTGCGTTCCCCTGGAGGCCACGTTGCAGTCGTAGCAACGTTGGTTGGTGCGTCGCCAGGAACGTTCGCTGCCCCAACGAACTCGGGGCATGACCTCGCCGGCGATGCGCAGCTCCGAGAGGGTGCAACTTGGTGCGTGCAGCAAATCAAGGCGGCAATCAAGGCAGACAGCCATGTGGATCCGGCCCTTTCGTGGACCCACTCGACTCCCTCGACGCGCACAGTAGCCACTGGTTCGGACATCGGCAGCCAGACGTCGACGCCGAGCGAGCAATCCCGTAACGTCAGGGCGTTCGCGGGGCCGAAGGGCGGGGGACACGATGTCGATCGAATCGCTGATCGGGGGCCGACTCGAGCGCGACGCCGTTGCGGACCGCACCGCCGACTTGGTCGTCGCCGCGATGCGCGGCGACGACGCGTTGCGCGCAGCACTCGACGGCGTCACCGTTGCGCGTCCCGCCTCGGCCACCGCCGCCGCAAACGCCACGCCGACCACCTGGTTTCTCGGCGACGTCGAGGTCGCCGGTTTTCGCGGCATCGCCGGGCTCGCGACCCTGAAGCTCATCCCCAAACCAGGTTTGACGCTCGTGGTCGGGCGCAATGGTTCAGGGAAGTCGACCTTCGCCGAAGCCGCCGAGTTCGGGCTCGCGGGCACGTGCTCCCGCTGGGAGGAACGGACAACGGTCGACTGGCGCAACGGCTGGCGCAACCTCCACTTCGCGGGAACCCGCCGGATCCAAGTCGAGCTGCGGGACGACACCGGCGGCTCGACGAAGATCACCCGCCAGTGGGCGGCCGACGTCACCGAGGTCGCCGACGCCGATGTGACGACCGCGGGTGCCCGATCGCTTGACGATATGGGTCTCGGCGAGTCGCTCGCCGAGTTCCGTCCGATTCTTTCGTACAACGAACTCGGTGAGCTCCTTCACCAGCGGCCCGTCGACCTTCATGACGCGATCGGTCACGGGCTCGGCACCGACGAGATCGACGCGGCACGCGAACGGCTGCGCAAGGCGCGGCTCGATCTGAAGAAGGTCGCCGACCGGTTCAAGGCGCTCACGCACTCCCTTGTCGACGATCTCGCGTCGGCCGACGACGAACGGGCGGTAACGGTCCGTCCGTTGCTCGTCGCGAAGGCCCCCGACCTCGAGGCGATTGCAACCGCGCTCGGAGGCGGACCTGACGATCACGACGAACTCGCGAACCTCGAACGGCTTGCGGCACTGACGTTGCCTGATCCGGCGACGGTCGCGACGCTGCTCGCCGAGATGGAAGCGGCGCTCGATGCGCGCGAAGCGGCGGCGCAAACGGCGAGCGAGCGAGCGGATCTGCTCGCCGAACTGCTCACTCGCGCGCTGTCGCTGCACGATCACCACCCCGAAGTCGTCGACTGTCCCGTCTGCGGTAACCCCGGAGTCATCGACGACCAATGGTCTGCCCGAACGCAACGCGCGGTCGGCGAACAGCGTCAGCTCAGCGCCGCATTGCGCGACGCGAACGCTCTGGTCGACGCACTCGACCGAGCGTTGCTCGACTCGATCCACGCATTGCCGGGTGCGTTGCAAGCGCAGGGCGCGATCGACGTGACCTCATTGCGCGACTCCTGGCAGGCCTGGACCGACCTGCGGGCCGAACCTGACCAACGGATCCGGGCGAAACACTTCGAGTCCCGGCTTGACGCCGTCCGCGTCGCGCTGGACGCGGCAGCCGGACACGCACGCGCCGAACTCGAGCGACGATCGGCGGCGTGGGCCCCGTTCGCGGTTCGCATCGGTGAATGGATCGGCGACGCGCTCGACGCCCTCGCGGCGCCGGAGCGAACTCGCGAGGTGACCGCAGCGGAAGACTGGCTGAAGGACGCCGTGGTATCGATTCGCGCCGAGCGCCTGGCTCCGATCGTCGATCGAGTACGCGAGATCTGGGACACACTGCGGCGCGACAGCAACGTCGAACTTGCCGACATCGAACTCACCGGCACAGGCAATGCCCGCAAAGCCAAGCTCGGCGTCACGGTCGATGGCGCACAGTCCGTTGCGTTGTCCGTGATGTCCCAAGGCGAACTCCACGCGCTTGCGTTGAGTCTGTTCCTACCGCGAGCGACGCTCGACTCGAGTCCGTTTCGTTTCGTCATCGTCGACGACCCGGTGCAAGCCATGGACTCGGCCCGAGTCGAGGGGCTGGCGCGTGTGCTCGACAGCATCGCGACCACGCGGCAAGTGATTGTGTTCACGCACGACGAACGACTGCCGCGTGCGTGCCGGCATCTCGGTGTCGACGCGCGCATCATCGAGGTCACTCGCGATGCGAAGTCGATCGTGAGCACCAAGATGCGCGCCGAACCGGCCGAGAACCTCGTCGAGGACGCACACAAGTTCCTGAAAGATCGCGATCTCCCGGCTGAAATTCGTGGGCGAGTCGTGCCGGGTTTGTGTCGTCAGGCGATCGAAGCGGCGGCGATCGATGTCGTCTGGCGTCGGGGCCTGCGTCGGGCCAAACCGCACGCGCAGATCGAAGCGCAGTTCGAGCAGCCGTTGAAACTCAAAGAGACGCTCGGACTCGCGATGTTCGGTGACCGCGATCGAGCCGGCGATGTGCTCGGCGCACTCAACGGCGCTCCTGGTTCGTGGGCCGCGGATGCGGTGCAGCAGGCCGATCGAGGGATGCATGGCGACGCGACCGGCATCGACCTGTCCAGTCTTGTCGATTCCACTCGCAAGCTGATCGACTTTCTCGACAAGAAAGAACGCGAATGACGACCGTCACCGAGCTGATCGACTGCGGACGGCAGCTGGGGGCGATGCGCGTCCAACCCATGGGGATGTCGACCCGGCTGGCCGGCGCGATCGTGTTGCGACAGGCGTACGAGCAATGCGTCGATGAGTACTGGCAGTGGGTTGCGCCCGCGCTGCAAGGGGCGAGCCAGCGCAACCAACTTGTTGCGTTGCGGTCGTACGCAGGGCAGGACGCGGCCAAGACTGCGGCGTACCTCTGGCACGTCCTGAGCGACGCGTGCCACTACGACGGTTACGAGCTGCCGCCGACCACACACGAAATCGAACACCTCGCGAGCCGTCTCGACGAACTGCGCGCCGCTCTCGTCGTCGCCGCTCGCCGCTCGCCACGCCGGACATCGGCGCGTCGCGGTGGCGCACCGCTCACAACGAACCCAAGCCCGGACCCCTCGGTGTGACCGCCTGTCGGCGATCGGCCCCGGCGGTCTCAGCCGGCGCTCGTGGTTCCGTCGACAGAGAGTTGGTAGCTGTTGTTGAGCTCGTCTTGGATGACGGCCGCGAATCCGTCGATGTCCTCGACGACGAGTTCGGCGTCGAGCACGCGGCTGGAAAAAGTCCAGCCGGCCGGGAGCTCGAGGCGGTCGCCCAGCGCCGCGAGTGCGTCGGCCGTGAGCGTCGGGTCGCGCTCGATCGTGTAGGACTGCATGATGTAGACGGACCCGTCGGGTGACGTGAGTTCGTAGACCTCGCGACCCGCTTCGAAGACGAACTCGGTATCGCGTTCGACCCGACGGGGGATGTACGGGGAACGATCCGGCACGCCGGGGCCGAGCTCGACGAACGCGATCGAACGCATCTCGATGCCCCCGAAGTCGTGGGTCTCCAACGATCCGGCGAGTTCGTTGGCAACGATGCGGTCGAGCACCCAGAAACGAGGACCGTTCGCCAGCGCCACGGTCGCGCCCAAGTCGGTCGCGGCAACTGCAGGGTCGATGGCGCGGAACGCCTCGTCGGGACAGTCGTTGATGCCTTGGGTGCCCCAGACCTCGGCGGTGGTATTGACGGCGTCGATCGTCACCGCAAGGATCTCGCAGTAGCGAACGCCGTACAGGTCGGCTCCGCTCGCAACGGTGGTCGACGTCGGCGCGATGGTCGAGGTCGGCTCGGCTTCGGAGGTGATGCTTGCCGTGCTCTCGGTCGGTGCAGTGTTGGGGACGTCATCGCCGCATCCCGCGAGCGCAACACCAGCGAACAGGGCAAGGGGGACGACGTGACGGCTGCGCATCCGCGGACCCTAGGGTTTGCGGTACGGGTGCATCACATCTGGGAACGGCGCGAGGGCGCGTGCGCGGCACGCGACGAACCCATCGCCCGGACGTGAGCATTTCGTCCACGACCCGCCGCCCACGGGTGGCAACCACCACCAGGAGTCGATCGTGACCACGGCATCCCACCCGCCAACTGCAACGAACCCGTACCTCGCGGGCAACTTCGCGCCGATCCTCGAGGAGACGACGGCGTTCGACCTGCGCATCAGTGGGTCGCTCCCAGCCGAACTCGACGGCCGCCTGCTGCGCATCGGACCGAACCCCCCGGGTCTTGCCGACCCGGAGCGTCACCACTGGTTCATCGGCAGCGGCATGACGCACGGCGTGCGCCTGCGCGATGGCTCGGCCGAGTGGTATCGCAGCCGCTACGTCATCGACGACGAGGTGGTGCGCGCGCTTGGACGAGCACCGCTGAGCGGTCCGCATCACGGGATGGGCGGCGGCGGAGCAAACACCAATGTCATCGGCATCGGCGGACGGACCTTCGCAATCGTCGAGGCCGGATCGCTCCCAGTGGAACTCACCGATGAACTCGAGTGCATCGCGCGAAACGACTTCGACGGCACCTTGCCGGGGTCGTTCACCGCGCACCCGAAGGTCGATCCCGACACTGGCGATCTGCACGCAGTCGTCTACTACTGGGAGTGGGATTACGTGCAGTACGTCGTCGTCGGCGCAGATGCGCGCGTGAAGCACGCGGCGAACATCGCGGTGCCTGGCAAGCCGATGACTCACGATTGTGCGATCTCGGCGAGCCAGGTCGTGGTGTTCGACCTGCCATGCACCTTCGATCTCGAGATGGCGATGAGCGGACCGACGCTCCCGTACCGTTGGACGCCCGACTACGGCGCGCGCGTCGGTCTGATTCCGAAGTTCGGAAGTGCCGACGAGGTGCGGTGGTGTGAACTCGACGAGCCGTGTTACGTGTACCACCCCATGAACGCCGTCGATCAAGCCGACGGCACCGTGGTGATGGAAGCCGTGGTGCATCCGTCGACGTTTGCTGATGATCTGCGAGGACCGAACGAAGGCGGCACGACATTCGAGCGATGGACGATCGACCCGAAGGCCGGGCGGGTTCGTCGCGCGGTGCTCGACGACACGTCGCAAGAGTTTCCCCGGCATCACGAGGGGCTCATCGGGAAGCCGTACCGATACGGATACGCGGCGCAGTTCGATTCGATTGGACCGAACGAATCGCTGCGGCTCGGATCGCTGCTCAAACACGATCTCGCGAACGGTACGACCGAACGACACGAGGTCGGCGCGGGTCGGGCGTCGAACGAGGCCGTGTTCGTGCCGCGCGTCGGAGCAGACGCCGAGGACGACGGCTGGGTCTTGGCCTACGTCTACGACGGCGCGACCGATACGAGCGACATCATCGTGGTCGACGCGCAGGATTTCACCGGCGAACCCGTTGCTCGCGTGCACCTTCCGGTCCGCGTTCCCTTCGGATTCCACGGCAACTGGGTTCCGACTGCACGCGTGTGATCACGAGTCGCTGAGGGCGTGAACGACTCGCAGGTGACGCCGCGTTGAACGAGTGTCGACGATCAGAAGTTGCGGGCGTGCCAGATTCGGGTGACGACACCCATCACGGCACCGTGCGATCGCGAGGTCACACCGATATCGGTGAGTACCTCGTCGAGATGGGCGAGCACCGCCGTGACTTGAGCGTCGGTGATGTCGAGTCCGGCGTGAACCGTCCGCAGGTCGACCGGCAGCGGCGCGCCGGTGAGTGCGGCCGCGAACCATGCCCGCTGCCCGGCCTTCAATGACTCGAGCCGGTCGGGATCGAACTGATGGCGAACGATCGGGTCGTTGGTGAGGCGGTCGTAGAGCGCATCGACGACGCGCTCGATCGCGCCGTCGCCCCCGATTGCTCGGTACAACTCACCCGAGGTCAACGGATCGGTATTCATGCAGCAGATCCGATCATCAAGGGACCGAGTGCATCAGCGAGCTCGGCTCTGCTGTTGATGCCGAGCTTGTCGTAGATGCGCGCGAGGTGCGTTTCGACCGTTCGCACCGACAAGAAGCAGGCCTCGGCAACCCCACGGCTCGTGCGGCCCGCCGCGACGAGCACCGCGATCTCGCGTTCGCGTCGCGTGAGCGGGATGACCGATTCGACGACTGCGAAGAGGGGTGTGACACCGCCTTCTGTCTTCGCAATGAGTTCGGCGGCCTTCCTCGCGCACCCGCCGGCATCGCGTTGACGACCCTGTCGGGCGAGAGCGTCGCGCGCTGCCGATGCAGCGTCGGCGGCGAGCGCCGCGTACTCGATCGTCGCGAGTTCGTCGGATGCTGCCATGAGTTCGTTGGGTTCGTCGGCAGCGATCGCGCGTACGAAGCGCAACATGGTGAGAAGGCCGGGGCTGTCGATCGCGTCGTGGATCGCGTCGGCGCGAAGCGACGCGGTGGTCGCGTCGCCAAGCCGGGTCAGGTCGACGATGACTCGCACGGCTTGAGTCAAGAACTTGCGTTCGATCAGATCGTCGGCCCGCCGGGTGAGCGAAGCGCGTCCTTCGGTCGGTTCGCCGCCCAAGACCGCCACCCAGCCGCGTGCGCGGTGCGCCGTGACTTCGAAGTACAGCGCCGGGAAGTAGGTCATGGCGTCGAGGTCGCTGAGTGCGGCTCGGGCGCCATCGATGTCGCCGAGTTGGGCGAGGACCAACGCACGTGCGCCGAGACCTGGAGCTCGGCTCGATAGCTGAGCCATGGCGGTTGCGGTATCGATCCAGCGCAATGCGGTGGCGCACTGCCCGCGATGGTGGTGCAGGTGTCCGAGTGCGAACGCTGCCAATAGCTGTAGGGAACGATCGCCGCTGTCGGTCGCTTGCTCCCATGCTTGGGTGACAATTGCTTCGCACTCTGCGATCCGCCCGCTGTCCAGCAACGTGAACCAGTGAGCGTCGACGAACTGCAACCCGGAGGTGCCGCTCCCGGCTCGTTGGATGAAGGCGTCGCTGGTCGACGCGGCGGTGCCCGGACGGCCGGTCGCGGCGAGCGCCTTGACATAGACCGCGGTTGCGCTGACGTCGTTCGGGTCGTTGTCGCGCAACGATGTTGCCAGTGCCAGGCTCTCGGCTGGGTTGCCGCGCAGCAACTCTGCGCTCGCGATCATGATGTCCGCTCGTCGACGGGTGCCCGCCGTTGGTGCGGCCGCGGTGACCTCTCGGAGGACCTCGAGCGCGTCTTCGTAGTGACCGAGACCTTCGAAGCGGACCAAGCCCTCGAGAAATCGCAGGCGAATCCAGTCGTCGCTGCCCGGCTCGGCTGCATCGATCGCCGGGCCGATCGCGTCCAATGCCTCCTGGGGCCGACCGAGGAGGTGGCGGGCGGTGACCAACGTTCTCGTCACGTTGGCGTCGGGCGAATGCTCGTGTGCAGCCAGCGCGAGTCGTTCGGCGAGCTCGACGTCGTAACGACGGATGGCGTCGCGTGCGGCCGCAGTGAATCGCTGGGGGTCGACATCGCCGGATTCGAGCCGCCACGTTGCGACTGCCAGCGCGTCGTCGCGGCGTCGAGCACCGTACGCCTCGACCGCCGCGGCAAGCTCACGGCGAATCTTGCGGGCGCGGAGGTGTGAGGTGCGGGCCCGGATCACCTCGCCATAGAGCGGGTGGGTCAACCGAATGATCGTGCGCCGACGATCGTGGGAGACCACGATCAGCCCAGCCTCTTCGAGCGCGATGAGCGCGTCGTCGGTCGCGACGCGTTCGAGGAGTCCTGCGCCGGCGGGTTCACTCAACGCCACGCAACACAGCGCATGCTGTTCGTCGGCGCTCAGTGCCTCGAGATGGCTGGTCACCAAGTCGCCCAGCGCGTCGGAGGTTTCGAGTGTTCCTTGTTGACGCCACACGCCGTCGGCGGCGGCGATGGCACCGGATGCTTTCGAACCGAGAATCAACTCGCGCAAGAACAGTGGATTGCCCGCCGAGCGCGTCCAGAGTTCGTGCTCGAGCGTTGGGTGTAACGACCCGCCGAGCATCTCGGCGGCGATCGTGGCCGTGGCGGTGGCGTCGAACGGTTCGACTTCGCAGACCGCCATCGAACCCTGCCGCCACAGCGCAGCGATGGGTTCGGGTGCTGGCTCGCCACTGCGGACACTGCACAGAACGAACGCGCTGCGTTCGCGAATGAGTTGGCTGATCAACACCGCCGAGGCGTCGTCGAGCAGGTGCACGTCGTCGATCGCGAAGAGCAACGGTCGGTTGCCTCGGTAATCGGTCAGGGCCCGGCGGACCGTGGCGAAGCGTTCGACGGATTCGTCGGCCGAGGACTCGGCGAGCAACGAACTGAACACGCACAACGGCAGGGTCGACGTGGCGCGACTGCCGAAGAGGCGCACGATCGCGAAGCCTTCGGCTTCGGCCTGCGAAGCAGCGCCGGCCAACACCGTGGACTTGCCGACCCCGGCTTCCCCCGACAGCACGACCCCGACCGCGTCCGGCCGACGCAGCGCCGTCGCAACCTGGTCCAACTCACGGGTTCGGGCGTACAAGGGGCTCCAGAGCACTGCGATGCGATAGGACGACCGAGGTTACGACGGTCGAGAAGGCGGCGGAGGCTCGGTGCTTCGATCGGCGAGTGTGGTGACCGGTGCCACGCTTGCATTGGTCAGCGTCGACGCACGACGCGCGGTGTGCGTGATCCGCCCCATCCGTCCGGATCGGAAGTCGTCGACGGCTTGTTGGAGCTCGGCCTGCGTGTTCATCACGAACGGGCCGTACCGTGCGACCGGCTCGCCGGTTGGGGTCCCCGCCAACACCAAGAACCGCGCGCCATTGGGGCTCGTGACCGAGACATGATCGCCGGCTCCGAGCACCGCGAGTTGGCCGTCGACGACGCGGTGCGCGTCGGCACCGACTTCGACGGCGCCCGAGAACACGTAGAGCATTGCGGCCAGGTCGTCGGCGAGGTCGAGATGGGTTGTTCCACGAGGGCGCAGCGTCCAGTCCTGGTACACGATCGGGATGTGCGTGTCGATCGCGGCGTCGACGCCGAGCGCGTGACCCGCGATCACCCGAACGTGCGCCAATCCGTCATGGCTGGTTGCTTCGGGGACGTGCGCCGCGACGATCTCTTGGTAACGCGGTGTCGTCATCTTCAATCGCGCGGGCAGATTCACCCAGAGTTGAAAACCGTGCACACGGCCACCTTCGGTCTGGATCGTCCGCGACGGCATTTCGGAGTGCACGATGCCGGCTCCCGCCGTCATCCACTGCACGGCCCCCGGACCGATGGTGCCGCGGTGGCCAGCCGAGTCGGCGTGTTCGGTTTCGCCCTCGAGCACATAGGTCACGGTTTCGAACCCGCGATGCGGGTGGTCGGGCGCGCCCACTGCCTCACCCGGCGCGTAGTCGACCGGGCCCATCTCGTCGAGGAGGAGGAAGGGGTCGAGGTGGGGGACGGCCACGGTCGGAAAGGGGCGCCGAACGACGAAGCCGGCGCCTTCGGTCTGGCGATGACTCGTGATCACTCGGGTCACGGCTCGTGGGCTCCGACGGCGTTCGTCGGCAGGCGATGTGGGCGGATTCGTCATGTTGGCGGCCTTTGTCGGCAGGATGCAGGGGTATTGGTCGTCCGCCGGAACAATAGTTGTCAGTTCAACTATTCCCGTCGATGTGGACGGTTGGTCCAGATCCACGCGCGTCCAATCCTTGCTCCCTACCCTCAGGTCACTGCATCCGCCTCGTCGGTCAGCGATCGACGGCTTCGTGGGGTACCCAACTATGTCTGTTCGTTCTTGGCGTCGCGTGGCGCTCATCGCCCTCACGGTCTTTGCGGTCTCGGCCGCGGCTCGTCCCGTCCCTCGCGCCGAAGCGGCAAGCCCGCTGATGTTCGGCGCCCGCACCTTCGAACGTCCCGGCCAGACTTCCACCCAGGCAGTGCAGGCGTTCGAAGCGGCGGTCGGACGCAAACTCGACGTCGTGCGAATCTTCAAACTCTGGAACAACAGCTTCCCCGACGCGCACGCCAATTGGTTGGCCGACACGGGCCACACCGTCATGGTTTCGGTGCGATCGCGCAAGACGACGGGCAACATCTCGTGGTCGGCGATCGCCAACGCGCAACCAGGAAGCGCCCTCTACAACGACATGGTCGGATGGGCCAACAAGGTCAAGGCCTACCGCGGTCAGGTCTACTTCGCCTTCCACCACGAACCCGAGGCCGTGGAGAGCCTGCCCTACGGCAATGCCAGCGACTTCCGCGCGGCGTGGCGAAAATTTGTCGGCATCATGAAGGCCCAAGGCGTGAGCAACGCCAAGTACGTCTGGATCATGACCGACTGGTCGTTCTGGGTCGGCGCGTCGGACCGGCGCCAAGCGATCAAGTGGTATCCCGGCGACACCTTCGTCGATGCCATCGCCGCCGACGCGTACAACTGGCACAAGTGCCGTGGCCGCAACGAGCGATGGTGGTCGCTCGAAGACAATCTGAAGGCACTCGTCTGGTTCGGTGGCGCACACCCGCGCGAAGAACTGTGGCTCGCCGAGTGGGGTTCGGCCGAGGACCCCGCCGTGCCGGGTCGTAAGGGCGAGTGGTTCCGCGACGCTCGAGCAACCTTCAAGAAGCCGGGCTGGGACCAGTTCCGCGGCATCGTGTACTTCAACTACCCGGGCGAACAGAACTGCTACTGGCCCATCGATTCGTCCGCGAGCGCGACGAACGCGTTCCGTAGCCTCGCCCTCGACCCGTTCTACGACGCCTGATTCATGGGACTCGCGCTCGTTGCGGCGGTTGTATTCGCATACATGACGATCCTGTGGTCGTTGAGCATCCGTCGTGGCGACCCGAGTTTCATCGACGCGGCATGGGGTTTCGGTTTCGTTGTCATCGCGGCGGTCACCGTCGTCACGAGCGTCGACGAAGGTGATGCGACCCGCCGGTGGTTGTTGTTCGCCCTCACCGCGATGTGGGGGCTTCGCCTCGGTTGTTACCTGCTGTGGCGTTGGCGACGCAACGGCCCCGATCCTCGGTACGCGGCGATGTTGCGGCGCGTCTCGGGGAATCCGCATGTTTTCACGCTCACGCGCGTCTTCTGGTTGCAGGGCGCGTTGATGTGGATCGTGTCGCTGCCAGTGCAACTCGGTCAGCGCACCGACGAACCCCGCGGTCTCACGATCACTGCGGCGATCGGCACCGCGATCGTGATCGTCGGGTTGGCGTTCGAGACAACCGCTGACGCGCAACTCGTCGCGTTCAAAGCCGACCAGAACAACGCCGGGCGAGTGCTCGATCGCGGCTTGTGGCGGTATTCGCGGCACCCGAACTATTTCGGTGACGCGCTTGTGTGGTGGGGTCTTTTCCTCGTCGCAGTGGTCGACGCGCCGACTGCGGTCAGCGTGATCGGGCCGATTGTGATGACCACACTGTTGCTGCGCTACAGCGGCGTTCCGATCCTCGAACGCGGACTACGGCGCCGCCGCCCCGGTTACGACGACTATGTCGCGCGGACGAGCACGTTCGTGCCGCGCCGACCGCGCACGACGAGCCCGGATCAACGCACCTCGTAGACCTCGTAGGTGAGGGTCGAACCGTCGATGACCCCCTTCGCGACTGCTTGGATCTTGGCGAGCCAGCGGTAGCGCTCGTCGCCAGTGTCGAAGAGCGGGGCGGTGACCGGTCCGGTCCCGGCGCCGGTGTCGATCCGACCCGAGTAGGTGATGTAGATGAGCGCGCCGTCGTCGGTCTCCATGACGCCGCGTACATCGAGGGTGCCGAGCCCCTGCGCATCGACGGTCAACCAGTCGGCCGCGGCCGCGCCGCGTTGACGAGCGTTGATCCGATCGCCGACCAGGGTTCCGTTGCTGACTTCGACGATGACTCGAGTGCCGCGGGGCGTGTCACGAAGGAACATCGGTTCCGAGAGCGTGAACGTCATTGTGCCGAGCGGAACCAGCGCGATTGACATGGTCGTAGCATCGCACGCACGGTCGCGATTGCCCAAGCCCGGCCGACCGTTGTGGCCTCCATTCCGAGCTTCTATTCTGCCGCCGTGACCGCAGTCGACAACGCACAATCCGGACGTCATCCGTTCACCGTTGCTGCTGCACGTTTCGACGAAGTCGCGCGGTCAGCGCCTGTCGGCGGGTGGGATCGCGAGACGCCCTGTCCGCCCTGGGTGGCCCGCGACATCGTGCGCCATCTCGTCGAATGGATTCCCGACGTGATCGGTCGGTCCGGACACACGATCACGGTGTCGGCCGACGTCGACGTCGACCCGCTGTCGGCTTGGCGCGATCTCGCTTCCGAACTGCAACGGCTCCTCGACGACCCTGCGATCGCGCATCGCACGTTCGACGCGGGACCGCCCGGAGAGCTCTCGATCGCGAACGCGATCAGGATGCTCGTCGTCGGCGACGTTCTTGTTCACACATGGGATCTTGCCGAAGCGTTCGGCCGATCCGTCCAGCTCGACGACGCGCTCGTTGCCGAACAACTTGCCGGCTTGGCGCAGTTCTCGGACGCGCTCGTCGCCAGTGGGCACTTCGCGGCCGCCGTTGCCGTGCCCGACGGCGCGTCCCCGCACGTGCGCATGCTCGCACTGACCGGCCGAGATGCCCACCGAAGTTCGGCGGATGGTTGCAGGTCCGACGCGACCATCGAGGAGCGGATCGCGGGCGGGTTCGGCTGAACTCGGTACATTGCGATGATGCGTCGAACGTCGTCAGCCAGCCGCGCACGATCGTTTGGGGTTGTCACCCTCGTGTACGCGCTCGCAGCCGCAGCGGGGATTGGCGCAGGCTTCGCAGTTGGTGGCCGGCACCCACTCACGGTCGCGTTGATCGCCGACCTCGCGGCGACGGCAACGATCTTCGCGGCATCCATGACGGTGCGGAATTCTTCGATGTACGACACCTATTGGAGTGTCGCGCCACCCGCGCTCGCGACGTATTTCGTCGTTGTCGCCGAGTCGGCAACGAGTGGCGTCCGCCAAGCGCTCGTGCTCACGGGTGTCGTCGTGTGGTCGGTGCGGTTGACGACGAACTGGATTCGGGACTGGCCGGGTCTCGCACACGAAGACTGGCGTTACGTCGACATGCGCACGAAGAGTCCCCTGCCGTGGCCGCTCACGAGCTTGCTCGCGGTGCACCTGTTTCCGACGATGCAGGTCTTCCTGCCGTGCATCGCATTGTGGCCCGCGCTCGGCGCGTCCTCACGTGACGTCGGCCCGTTGGACGTCCTCGGGGTTGCCTTCATGGTCGGGGGTGCTGCCCTCGAGTACGTGGCGGACGAACAGATGCGCCGTTTTCGTCGAACCAAACGACCGGGCGAGATCATGCGCACCGGGTTGTGGGCGCGGTGTCGCCATCCGAACTACCTCGGTGAGATCTTGTTCTGGTGTGGCGTCGGTGTGGCGGGTGTCGCTGCCGACCCGAGTTGGTGGTGGGTGCTCGTTGGCCCGACCGCCATCGTGGCGATGTTCCTTGGCGCATCGATTCCGATGCTCGACCGCCGCAGCATCGCATCGCGTCCCGGCTACGAGGCGTTGGTCGCGGAACTTCCCGCACTGTTGCCCGTCGGGCGGGCGCGGCCGAAGCCGCGCGCATGACCCAGCCGACTACCCGCACCCATCGCGTTTGTCCCACCCTTTGACGACACTGCTGACCGGTTCGTGCGATCGTGGGGGGTCGGCGAGCCATCGGGATCTCCGGCTCGGTCGGGAGCAACCACGCGGTCGGTCGGGCCGGGGATCCCAACCCGAGCGGTCGCATGTGGCCGAGATCGAGGAGGGAGTGCATGACGACGTCGGACGAGCAGGCGCGAGGTGCGCCGACACGAGGGTCGACCGGTGACCGGGCCCGCGGCGCGCTGATGGGCCTGGCCGCCGGCGACGCGGTCGGAACCACGGTCGAGTTCTGTGCTCCAGGGTCGTTCACGCCCCTCACCGACATGGTCGGTGGGGGTCCCTTCGACCTTGCGCCCGGGCAGTGGACCGACGACACCTCCATGGCGTTGTGTCTCGCAGAATCGCTCGTCGACTGCGGCGATCACGACCCGATCGATCAGATGCGTCGGTATACGAAGTGGTGGCGTCACGGCTACCTGTCGTCGACCGGACACTGTTTCGACATCGGGGTGACCACGTCAACCGAACTGCGCCGTTTCGAGTCGACCGGGGAGGCGTTCGCCGATGCGGTCGACGAGGAACGGGCCGCGAACGGCTCGTTGATGCGACTCGCGCCGGTTTCGATTCGCTGGTTCGCGGACGCCGACGCGGTCGTCGAGCGTGCGGCGGCGTCGAGTCGACCGACGCATCCCGCTCGCCGACCCACCGACACCTGCCGCGTGTTGGCGGCCATGACGGCTGCGCTCATCCGCGGCGAGCCGTTCGCCCGCGTGATCGCAGCCGACTTCTGGCGCGGCGGAGCACTCCATCCCGAAGTCGAAGCTGTCGCGCGAGGTTCCTGGCGTGATCGTCGACCGCCGGAGATTCGCGGCACCGGCTTCTGCGTCGACGCGCTCGAAGCGGCAATCTGGGCAACGGTCGGCGCCGACGACTTCGCCGAAGCGGTGTTACGCGCCGCGAACCTGGGCGACGATGCGGACACGACCGCAGCCATTGCCGGTCAGCTCGCGGGTGCTCGTTTCGGCGCGACCGGAATCCCCGAAACGTGGCGTGAACGACTCGCAAGTCGGACGCGCATCGAGTCACTCGCTGACGCGCTCCACGCCGACGCGCTCGGCGCGGAGCGCGTCTGGGCCCGCGACGACGACCTCCCCGCGTGGTGGGCGGAGGACCGGGTGCTCGCAGGGGAGTACCCGGGTGACGCTGATGCACGACATGCCCGCAACAAACTCGATCTGCTCGTCGATGCCGGTGTCCGCACAATCATCGACCTCACCACCGACGACGACCCGTTGGTGCGCTACGACGACGTCGTTCGGCAACTGGTCACGGATCGACGGATCGAGCTGGCGATACGACGCCACCCGATCCCCGATGTCAGCGTCCGGCCCGACGACGGTTATGTCGAGATCCTGGACGAGATTCGACATGCACTCGCCGCGACCGACGGTGCCGTGTTCGTGCATTGCTGGGGCGGCATCGGCCGAACCGGAACCGTCATCGGATTGCGCTACGTCGAGGGCGGCGACCACGGCGCCGACGCGCTCGAACGACTCCGGACTGCGCGAGCAGCGACTCGAAAGGCGCACCGTCCGTCGCCGGAAACGCCCGAACAGCGAGCGGTGATCGGACGGTGGGCCGATCGCCGATGACGCTTGTTCGGATCGCCCATCGACGCCTAGCGTCGGCTGCTCGGCCAACCGCGATGCACCGAGATGCGCGCCCGGCCAACAGATGGGGGAACTGGTGGGATCTCCGACCGAGCGGGTGTTGCGGCTCGCGGCGTTCGTCGACGAACGCCGCGATGAGCTGACGTTGAGCCGCATCACTGCGGCGGTGCCGGGCTACCCCGAGTGCGATCGCGACCATGCGGGCGACATCGTGAAGGGTGCACGCGGGTGGGAAGCAGCTCGCCGGGCCGTGCACCGCGACGTCGCCGACCTCGAAGCTTTCTTCGGCATCGCGCTCACCTACGACGAGGCGACGCATCGCTATCAGCTCGAACCGTCGTTCTTCACGCCCGGCGAGCGGGCGGCATTGATCTCCGCGTGTGCGATCGTCGATGTGCAAGGTGTCGATCGGGAGTCATCCGATGCGATCGGCGCCGCAGTCGACGCGTCGAGCTACGACGCGATTGTCTGGATCGATCGACGCGCGTCGATGTTTCAGACCGCGCGGCTCGAACGTCGCCGCGTGCAGTTCTCCTACCGTGGTCGTCGACGCACCATCGACCCGCTTGCCATTGGTTCGCGCCGAAACCTCTGGTACGTGGTTGGCCGCGATCACGATGTCGACGCGCTGCGCCTGTTTCGACTCGATCGGGTGGACGCCGAACCGCCGATCGAGCTCGGCGCGAACCGCGACGCGTTCGAACTGCCGGACGACTTCGATGCGCCGTCGGCGTTGCGCCTCGATCCCAACGACTGGGGCCCGGATCAACCGGTGGAAGCAACGATTCGTGTCGCCCGACACCGAGTGGGCGCGTTCCAACGCGACCTCGGCGGAGTTGTCATCGAGCATGATGTCGACCACGTCGTCGTCGCCGTCACGGTACGACATCGGACCTCGTTTCGAGTCAGGGTCACCGCCTTCGGCGACGACGCGAAGCTCATTGGCCCCGCGGAACTTGTCGACGATGTCGTCAATTGGTTGCGTGCGATGGTCGAGGCAGGAGTGGGGTGATGGCGATCACCCGCGTTCGTCACTTCGAGATCATCCGCACCGTCTTTGCGATGGCCGAAGAACGTCAAGGAGTGTCGCTCGCCGACGCGGCCGATGCCGTCGGTCTTCCGGTCGCTGAGGTGCGCGCACTGCTCGAACCGGTGCTGTTTCTCGAGTACCGCGACGACCAGGGTGAGTTCATCGACGAAACCCGTGCGTTCTTACTGGACGAGGGGGACGTGTTGCGGGTCGACGAAGGCCATTGGTTGCGCAATCTCGCAGCGCGCCCGCCGACGCCGTGCGGTGCGCTCCGCCTGTACGCGGCGGGCAAAACCGTGGCCGACTCGCTGCCGTCGCCCGCTGCTGCACTGCG
>SXGS01084269.1_pt1 | contig 26123 bp, 21 predicted proteins | sample 3174681 | NCBI WGS metagenome assembly SXGS01 (sample SAMN11356861, study PRJNA531348) | freshwater metagenome | isolation source: freshwater sample F1-80 | place: China: Fuxian Lake, Yuxi | collected 2017-12-25 | reverse complement strand
GTCTCGATCACATCCGGCGGAATGCCGTCGTACGCCAACGGCGTGGACCGCATCCCCAAGTCCGACCTATTGAAGCGCTTACAACTCCTGATCCAGACCGAGCGTCTCCGCATTCCATCCGGAACGCCGGGTGCGCGCAAGCTTCTCGACGAACTCGCGGCCTACCGCCGCGCCCCCAAGCGGAACGGAGGCACACGCTTCGCGCCCGTTGACGAGGCCACCCACGACGACCTCCTCACCGCGCTCTCGCTCGCCTCCTGGGCCGGGGCCAAGGTGATCCGGTAAACGCGCCCGGGAGCGCGGCCGCGTTGGGACCGTGATGGCGTACCATGGCGTGAGAAAAGGAAACGGAGAATGAATATGCCGCTGGAAATCGGAATCGTGGGAATCGGGCGGATGGGCTGGGTGCACGCTTCGCACCTGATCGAGATCGGCCGCGAGACGGGCGCGTGCGCCCTGGCCGCCGTGGTGGATGGCGATGCCTCCCGGCTGGAGCGCTTTCGCGGCGAGATGCAATACTGCGGGCCGGTGTTCCTCTCGGTGGAGGATTACCTCGCGGCGGGCGTGTGCCGGACGACGGTCGTCGTATCGCCTACCGGGCACCATCGCGATCACGCCATGAAGCTGGTGCGGGCGGGCCATCGCGTGCTGATGGAGAAGCCGTTGACAGGCACGCTCGACGGCGATCTGGCTTGCTGCGAGGAACTGGATCGCGATCATCCGCGCTCGTTGATGCTCGCCTTTCAACGCCGGTTCGACGCGGCGCTCGCCTATGGGCGCGAGTTGGCGCGCGAGGGCGCGATCGGCCGCGTCTTCAAGATTTACTCCGCGCTCGAGGATTCCGGTCCGCCGCCGGAAGGCTACCAGAGCGGCGGCATCCTCCCCGACATGTCGGTGCACAACGTCGACGAGATCCTGTGGATCACCGGACGCGAACCGGATCGCGCGATGGCGGTCGGATCGGTGCTGCACAACAAGTACGTGTCGACGTGCCAGGAAGACTTCGACGACGCGATGCTGTACCTGTGGTTCGGCGAGGAGATCCTCGGCCAGGTTCAGGTGACGCGCAATCACGTGTCGGGTTACCGCGTGGAGTCGGCGATCTACGGCGACAAGGGGCAGATCCAGATCGGGCGGTTCGAACAGGATCCGTCGCGCATCGTGGTGGAGGCGTTCGGTCCGCGTGGCCGCTCGGAGCCGATCGCGCGCCGCGAGTTCCCCGGCGGCATTGGCGCGCCCGGTTCGCCCGAGTTCGTGGACCGCTTCGGACCCGCCTACAAGGCGGAAGTCGCGGCGTTCATCGATTGCTGCCACCAGGACTCGCCCTTCCCGACGTCGCACCGGGACGGCCTGCGCGCCCAGCGCGCGATCGCCGCGGGAATGCGGGCGATGCGCACCAGGGACGACGCGGCCGAGGTCTGATCCTACCCGCGCCGGCGCATGCCGTCGGGCGAGTTCTTGCCGTCGCCCTCGTAGCCGGCGCGCGCCGATAGCGGCTTGTCCAGCACGCGTTGCGAGCGAGCGTCGAAGAATTTGACCTTGCCTTCTCGATAAGAGTCGACGCCGAGCCGGATCGCGGTCATCAACTGGTAGCCGAACTCGGCGTTCAACACCGGCGGCTTGCGCGACCGCATGCAGTCGAGCAGGTTCGCCACGTGCAGATCGACCAATGAGCCCGGCTCTACGTCGAACGAGCGAGTTCCGCGCCGGGACTCGGCCACTTTCTTCGACCAGGTGGCTTCCGGCGTCACGATCACCTTGTCCGAGCCGAACGAGATCGTGCCTTTCTGGCCGTAGATCACGTCCTGCAGATACTTGCCGGCGCTTGCGTTCGCCATCGACGCGGCGAGATTCACCTGGAACGCGGGGTACTCGATGGTGGTGGCGTAGGTGTCGGGCACCTCGCGATCCTTCTGCGCGTAGATCCCACCGGACGCCGTGACGCGCGTGGGGAATTGCGGCCCCATCGCGTACAGCAGCGGTCCCAGCTTGTGGTAGAAGAGATCGGTGGCGATGCCGCCCGAGTAGTCCCAATACTTGCGCCAACGGAAGTATCGCTCGGCGCTGAAGGCGCGCTTGGGCGCGGTTCCGATCCAGCGGGTCCAGTCGATGGTTTCGGGCGAAGCCTCCTCCTCGACGTAGTAGTTCCACTCGCCGGCGATCGAGTTGCGAGAGTAGGTGCCGTGCGCCCAGAGCAGGTCGCCGATCTCGCCGGCTTCGACGAGCTTGCGCGCGTGGTGATAGCGCGCATCGGAAAGATGCTGCGAGCCCACCTGCAGGACGCGCCCGAAACGGATCGTGCCCTGATGCACCTGGCGCGCTTCGTCGATGGTGAGCGTCATCGGCTTCTGGAGATAGACGTCCTTGCCCGCCGCCATCGCGTCCAGCGCCATTTGCGCGTGCCAGTGATCGGGAACCGAGAAGACCACGCCGTCGACATCGGGCCGGGCGAGCACATCGCGGTAGTCGTGGTGAACGTCCTTCGACTCGAGCTTGGCGGTGGACGCCGCGCGCTCCTTGCGGCGCGTGTAGATATCGCAGACCGCGACCACTTGCGTGTCCTTGACGCCGTTCTGCCGCGCGAGCAGGGTGCGCAACATTCCGGAGCCGTTGTTGCCCACACCCACGACCGCCATGTTAATGCGGTCGTTGGCTCCGAGGACGCGGCCGGACTTGACCGAGACGGAGGGTTTCAGCGCGGTGGCGGACGCGGCTCCGGCGACGGTGTTGGCGAGGAAGGATCGGCGAGTGGCGCTCATCATGAGCATGGTATCACTCGCGCGCGAGCCTTACTTCCTGGGGGGCGGAATCGCGGAGCCCATGTTCATCGAACCGCCGCCCTCGCTGACGTAGTTGCGATTCCACGTTGGGATCTCGACCACTACGTCGCCTCTGACGACGCATTGGCATCCCAGCCGCGAGCTCAGCTTGAGATCGGCCGCGCCGTCCAGCTTGTCCTGTTCGTCGTCTTCCAGTTCGGAGAGGTTCGCCGCGCCGTCCTTCACCCAGACGTGGCAGGTGGTGCAGGCGCAGCTTCCTCCGCAGGCGTGTTCCAGGTGAACGCCGTAATGCAGACAGATGTCGAGGATCGATCCAGCCTTGCCGTGCTCGGAATATGGCATCGTGGCCGGATCGTAGTCGATCGTCACATTGGCCGGAAGAATGGTCACACGGGGCACATGTCCATGATACCAGCCAAGGGCAACACCCCTATTCCGATAGGAATTATCGTGATATTCTGAGAGGAGTGGAATCACGACGGCGCAGCTTGGCGAAAGCGATCACGTACCGCCTTCTCGGGTCGCTATCGACGGGCGGTCTGGTCTACCTGTTCACCGGCAGCGCCAAGGTGTCGGCGGGGGCGGCGCTGCTGGATTCGGTGGTGAAGATCTGCCTGTATTTCCTGCACGAGCGCTTATGGAACCACATCTCGTACGGCAAGCCGCGGCCGCCCGAGTACGAGATCTAGATCTAGAGCCGCTCGACTTCGGAACTCCGAAGGTTCGGCGCCGGGCGGCAAGGAATACAAAAGGAAACGGCGGCCACGCGAGGTGCGTAGCCGCCGTTTCCGGTTTGCGAGCCTTGCCGGTTAGAACTCGAGACGCAGGCCCATGGTGATGAGCCGCGGGCCGTTCTGCGGACCGGTGGGCCGGCCGAAGTTGGCGTTGCCGATGGCGCCGACCACGCCGCCGAAGTTGGTGCGGTTGAACAGATTGAACGCGTCCGAGCGCCACGTGAGGACGATCGGATTCTTGTCGTTCTGGAACAGGGTGGTTCGCTTCACCAGCGACAGGTTCTCCGTGAAGACCGCCGGTTGACGGAATGCCGAGTCGAAGAACGCCGCCGTGCCCAGCGTGAACTGCGGGGCCGCCGAGTAGGCGCCGGGGTTGAAGAAGCGGGTGTTCGGGTTGTTGGGATCGAGCGTGGTGCGGTCGATGCCGGTGCGGATCGCCTGTCCGGTGCGGTTGGCCTTGGTCTGGGGAGCGAACAGGACGCCGTTGCCGAGCGGGTTGCCCGGGGTCACGGCCTGGATCAGCGTGCCCTTGCGGTACACCTGCGCCGTTGCAATCGTCCAGCCGCCGGCCACAATCCTCACCGCCGGGTTGTCCGAGTTCAGGAACTTCCGGCCTTTGCCGAACGGCAGGTCGAAGGTGGAGAGGATGTTGAACACATGCGGAATGTCGAAGGGCATGTGGCTCTTCGCTTCCCGAATGTTGTGGAAGTCCTGCGGAGCGGCAGTGCCACCCTGCGAGAAGACCTGGCGGAAGTGGCCGTAGCCCAAGCTCTTGGACCAGGTGTGGTTGGCCATCAATTGGTAGGCGCCGAAGCGGCGCTCCACCTTGGTCTGCAGGGCGTCGTACCAGCTATGGCCGAAGCCCGCGAACAGGCTGCTCACCGACAGGTATTGCGGGTAGGGGCGCAACGACTGGGCTACGCTTTGGCCGGCGGGGAAGCCGGCGAAGGGGGCCCTGATGCCGGCGGCGGCCGCGGCCGGCGAATCGATGCGCTGCTGCAGCAGCGAGCCGCGCGTCAACAGGCTGGGGGGCAACTGATTCAGATCCACGGTCGAGTTCAGGCGCGTGCCGCGATTGCCCTGGTAGGCCACGTCGAACAGGAAGCCCTTGAACTCGTGCTGGACGTTGACGCTCCAGTTCTGGATGCGTCCGGGTTGGCCGGCGGTCGGACCCTGATACTGCACGCTCTGGAAGTTGACGATGGTCGGATCGATGATCGGGGGCGGGCGGTAACCGGCTTGCACCGGAATCCCGTTATCCCAGTTGAGCACCTGATTCAAGCCGTCGCTTTGCAGGTCGTTGCTGCCGGCGAAGCCGGCGCGGCATCCACAGCCGCCGCTCGAAAGGCCCTGGTAGTAGATCGACCAGCCGCCGCGAAGCACCGTCTTGGGCGACAACTGATAGGCGAAGCCGAGGCGGGGTCCGATGTTGGAGAAATCGGTCGGGTAGAACCGCTTGACGCCGGTGCGGCCGGGACCGACGCCGGAGAACACCAGTGCGCCCGGCAATCCGCCCGCGCCTGGATTGGGGATTTTGATGTCGACGTGCGAATAGCCGTTGCCGCCCGGCATGTGCCAGCCGATCGGTACTTCGTAGCGCAGACCGAGGTTGAGGGTCAGCTTGCTGGTGACGCGCCAGTTGTCCTGGAAGTAGACCGAGGTGTCGTAGTACACCGTGGTATCGAACAGCACCGGCGGAACGATATTGGAGGCGACATCGGCGGTTCCGAGCAGCATGCTGGCGAACTCGTGTCCGCTGTTGGTCAAGGCCGTCGGAAGGGCGGTCTGAGCGCGGTTGAAGACGTATCGGCCGTTCGTTCCAGCCAGATCCTCACCACGCGTGGTGAACTTGCGCCAGTTGCCGCCGAACTTGTACTCGTGCTTGCCACGCAGCCAGGAATAGCCCTGGCTGATCCACCACTGCTTGTTGAACTGTGCGCCGTTGGCCACCTTGCCGTCCTGCACGCCGTACGGCGACAGGCCCGCCGCTCCGCTGAACTGGATGCGCGGCGTGGCGTCGGAGTCTCCCGACAGCGAGTTGAAACCGAGCTTGCTGCCGAAGCCCTTCTGGTAGGGATTGTCCCAGGTCTGCCGGGTGATCGAGAAGCCGAAGGTGGTGTGCATGATCAAGCTGGGCTTGATGCTGTAGTCGTGGTTGACGCGATGGTTGTAGGGACGCTGATCGTTCTGCAGTCCATTGCCTAGCGCGCCGGGGAAGTTGGTGAGGTCGTTCTGGGACTGTACTTCGTCGTTGAAGAAGTACGACAGCCGGTTGCCGGGCGTGAACGCGTGATCGAACTTCAAGCTCCAGATGGTGCGCTCGAAGACGGATTGGTTGACGAAGTCGAAGTTGGTCGCGAGCGTCGGGCGGTTGGCGTCGGGAATCAGCGGAACCACGTTGCGGGCGATGCGGCTGAACCGCGCCTGCGGAATCGTGTTGCCGGGGACCGGCTGGCGCACGTTGCCGGCCGTGGTGGCCGGGTCGTAGATCAACGGTACGCCGGCGCCGGAGAAGTTGCCCTGCTTCATCGCGACCGTGGGTAGCGTGAGAACCGGGAAGCTGATCGTAGCGGGACGGATGTCCTTGGTGTAGGTGAAGAACCAGAACGTCTTGTTGCGGCCGTCATACACCTTAGGGACATAAATCGGTCCGCCCGCCGAACCGCCGGTTTCGTTGAAACGCTCCTTGGGCCGGAAGTTCGTGGCGGGGTTCGTGCTAGCGTTGCGCGCCCAGGCGTTGGCGTTCCAGATGTCGCGGCGCATGTTGTGGAACGCCGCTCCATGGAACCAGTTGGTGCCGGACTTCGGCACGTAGATTTCGATGCCTCCGCCCACGCGGCCGAACTCCGCCGAGTAGTTGGATTGCAGCATCTTGAATTCGGAGAACATCTCCGCCGACGGGAAGTTGAACACCGCGCTCGATTCGACGTTGAGCGCGCTGGCGCCGTCGATCAGCACTTCCTGCGCGCGGCCGCCCGATCCGGAGACGCTCTGTTCGCCGGCGTTGGTGACGCCTGCCATGTAGTTGACGAATGCCCGCGGATTGCGGATGCCGCCCGAAAACAGCGGCAGGTTGTCCATCATCTTCGTGGAGATGTTGGATCCGCGCTCGGCGCTGGTGGTTTCGAGCAAGGGTGGTGCGTCGGAGACCGTAATGGTCTGCTGGACGTCGCCGACTTCCAGGGCGATGTTGAGATCCAACCGCTGGGCGATGCGGATCTCGATACCGCCGCGGCTGACTCGTTTGAAGCCCGTCTTCTCGGCGGCGATCGTATAGACGCCGGTGCTCACCGAGGGGAAGACGTAGGTGCCGGCATCCGAGCTCTGGCTCCGAATTTCCTGACCGGTGTTTTCATTCTTGACGATGACAGCCGCCGCCGGGACAGCCGCGCCGTTTGCGTCCGTGACTATTCCGCCGATCGAACCGGTGGCCACCTGCGCCCATGCCGCCGAACTGGCAAACATGGCGCACAAAACCAACGTGGTTGTTCGCATATTGTAGACCTCTGGCAAAACTCCTGACCGGCGGAGTGGGATTCTCCGCCAGTACTGTCATTATAACGTCATCCAGCGCATCGGGCCTTCGACGCCGAATCGCGGCTTGCGCGGCGCGAATTTAACGAGCGCGAACACCGTCGCGCCCGAAGCGTTGCGCTAAGCTAGGTGAAAATGTTCACGTGGATCTGCCCGGAATGCGGCGCCGAGGTGCAGCCGTCGGACGACCAATGTCCGCGCTGCGCGGACAAGGCGCGAGAGGCCGCTGCCGCTGCCGCACCGCCTCCTCCACCACCACCCCCACCTCCACCGAAGCAGGCCGCTCCTCCGCCTCCGCCCGCTCCGCAGGCTTGGCCGCCGCCGGGCTATCCGCCGCCGCCCCCCGGCTATCCGCCGTATCCTCCGCCGCCGGGCTATGCGTACCCACCGTACCCACCGCCTCCCGCCGAGGGACAGCCCGCGTACTACCCGTATCCGCCGCCACCCTATCCGCCGCAGCCGCAGTACGCTCCGCCGCCTCCCCAAGAGGCAGCGCCGCCTCCACCACCGCCACCGCCTCCACCGAGGTATGAAGTTACCGCGGCTCCCACGGTGGCCGCCGCGCCCGTTTGGGCTCAGCCTCCCGCCAAGACGGGACCTCCCGGCTGGCTGGTGACTCTCGGCGTCGCCGCCGTGCTGGGTGCGGTCCTCTACGGCGCGTACTCTTACATGGGCCGTCACGATGCCGGGTCCTCCGCGCCGGATGCGCGGACCACGGCCCGGTCGCCGCTCGAGACGCCACCTTCGGAAACCGGAGCCGCGCCGCCGTCACCCGCCGGCGCGCAGATGGCCAAGCATGTCGAGATCACCGGAATCCGCATTACCGAGGACAAGAAGCGCGCGATGCTTACCGTCGCCGTGGTCAATCACTCGGGAGCCGATCTCGCCGCGATGAACGGCAAGATCCGCGTCACGACCAAGGACGGCGCGAAGACGGTCGCCACCGTCGACTTCAAGATGGCGAACCTGGCGCCCTATGAGACCAAGGATTACAGCATCCAGATCCTCACGACGATGCGCGCCTACGAAATGCCCGACTGGCAGTTCCTCAAAGCCGAGCTCTCGCTGAAGTGACCGCCGCCCTTTCGCTGGCCGCGCTGCTGGCCGCGATCGTGTTGTCGTGCTTTTCGCCCGTTCACGTGGGCGTGCTGTGCGGCGCGCTGGCGTTCCTCATCGGACACTATTCGGGCGGCATGAAGACCGCCGAGATCGCCGCCGGGTTTCCCGCCAGCCTGTTCCTGACCTTGTTCGGCGTCACGTTTCTGTTCTCGCAGGCGGCGTCCAACGGGACGCTCGAGCGCATGGCGCGGCAGTCGGTCCGGCTGGCGCGAGGCAACCGCGGTGCGATCCCGGTGGTGTTCTTCCTGTTGGCGCTCGGGCTGGGAGCCATCGGTCCGGGCGGAATCGCGGCGGCGGCGCTGCTTGCCCCGGTCGCCATGAGCGTCGCCGCCGAATCCGGGATCGGCGCCTTCCTGATGATCGTGATGCTGGCGAACGGCGCCAATGCCGGTACATTGTCGCCGCTCGCGCCGACCGGCATCATCGCGCAGCAGATCATGACCCGGATCGGTCTTCCGGATCAGGGCTGGTCGAACTTCTGGAACAGCCTGTTCGCGCAGAGCGCGGTCGCGTTCGGTGGATACCTGATGCTGGGCGGTTGGCGTTTGTTTCGAGAACGAGCGCCGCGCGGAGCAACGGTCCAGCCGGAGCCGCTCGACCGCAATCAGCGGTTGACTCTGGCGGCCATCGCTCTACTGACGGCCGCCGTCGCCGGGTTCGGCGTCGACGTGGGGATGGCGGCGTTGGTAGCGGCGTCGGCGCTGTCCATTACGCGCGCGGCCGATGACGAAGTGGCGATGCGCGCCGTGCCGTGGAGCGTCCTGTTGCTGGTCAGCGGCGTCACCATGCTCATCAACGTCATGGACAAGACCGGCGGCATGGACCTGTTCACGGGTCTGCTGGCGCGCGTGGCGACTCCGCTGTTCATCCCTGGCGTGATGGCGCTGGTGTGCGGCATCGTGTCGGTGTACAGTTCGTCCTCGGGCGTGGTGCTGCCCGCGTTTCTGCCCACCATTCCAGGGCTGGTGCAGAAGCTGGGTGGCGGCGATCCGCTCATGATCGCCTACTCGGTCAACGTGGGCGCGCATCTGGTGGACGTGTCGCCGCTCTCGACGATCGGCGCGATTTGCATCGCCGCGGCCCCGGCCTCGGAGAACCGCCCGAAGTTGTTCCGCGATCTGCTGATCTGGGGCTGGTCGATGGCTTTAGTGGGCGCCGTCGTGTGCCAGGCGTTCTTCGGCTTCCGCCGTTGAGATGCGCGGCGCGAGCGTCTCTTCGCCTCCGCCCATCAGGCGCGCCAGCGCCGTCTGACGATACCGGAAGATCGCTTTCAATTGAGCGCCCACCATCACCGCGTGAGCGATGGAGCCGAGCGGTCCCAGAGGCAGCCGGTAGTCGACGCGGTCGGCGACGGCGGTTCCACCCGGAACCTCGCGGAACGAATGCGTATGCCGCCAGAACGAGTATGGGCCGCGCTCCTGCACGTCGACGAAAACGAACGGCGGCTCGTAGGCGGCGATGATCGTCTTCCACTTCATGGGCAGGCCGAACCAGCGGATCTCGTAGTCGATCTCCGCTCCCGGGCGCATCTCGACGCGCGGCGACACGATGCGGAAGTTCAGCCAGGGAGGCGTGATTCGGGCCAGATTTCGCGGATCCTCGAAGACGGCGAACGTCTCTTTCAGCCCGAGCGGGACTTTCATTTCGCAGCGGAGCGTGTAAGTCGTGGCCATCGGCGTTCGATCGATCGGATGCCGCAGCCGCGCGGTCCGATTTACGATTTCGCCCGCCTATGGAGCTTGCCACAGCCGGACGCGGCTTTCCGGCCACCGGCAATGCTCCGGAACTTCGGTGAAGATGCCCGCTTTTCGCAGGTTGTAACGCGCGTCGAACTGGCAGGCATCGGCGTCGAGCGCGTGGCGGAAGTCGGCGATGGCCGGCTCTCGCAGACCGAGTTGGAACAGCGCCACGCCACGCTGGTTGAGCGCCAGAGGATCGCCCGGTTGCAGCGCGAGCGCTCTGCCGAATTCCCTGAGAGCCTCGCTCGGCCGGCCGTTGGCCAGGTGCAGGCGGCCCAGTTCGGAGGCGACCGTGGGATCGCCGGGAGCGCGGTTCCGGGCATCCTCGAGCAGGCGCAGTCCGGTCCCGGGATCCGCCGCGCGCGCGGCCTGCAGGCGGGGACGCAGCTTATCCGGCGCCCAGCGCATCGCGTCTTCCCACAGCGCCAGCTCCGATTTCCACACGTCGGCGCGTGCGTAGCTCAACATGCAGAGCACCGCTCCACCCGCCGCGAGCAGGATCGGAAAACTGGTCCGCCGCACGATCAACCCGGTGAACGCCGCGAATCCGAGCATCGGCAGGTAGAGGCGCCGGTCGGCGGCGAGGTCCTGTGCCGGGAAGATCGACGAGGTTGGCATGAGCAGCACCATTCCGGCCAGGAACCAGAATCCCGCCCCCGGTCCGCGGAAGGATCGCGACGCGACGAACGCCGCGAACAAGATCGCCGCCCAAGACACCACGCCGCGCCAGTCCGCCATGAGCGGGATCGCCGGATCGACGGTGAATCCCACCGGGATCGCCAGCAACTGGAAGTATCGAAGGATCGCGAATCCCTGGGTGAGGAAATACTGGGTGGCGCCAAAGCCCGACTGTTGTCCGGCGCCGGATCCGGGCGTCACCGCCGCCAGGAACGCCACGCGCGCCGCGAACGCCGCCGCCATCGCGAACATCGCGGCCAACGGGACTCGCTCCGCCCGGTCGCGCGAGCCGGCCCAGTGCAGCAACAGCAGGAACGCGGGAAACGCTGCGCACTCTTCCTTGGCCAGCAGCGCCGCGCCGAACGCCGCGGCCGCCCACCACCGGGAGCCGCGCGTCCAGGGCAACAGCGACGCCAGGCACAGTAGCGTGCAGAGCAGAGTCGACCGCGCGAAGACGTACGCCACCGCCTCCGTCTGCGCCGGATGCACCGCGAACACGAACGCCGCGATCGCCGCCGCCTGACCGGGGATGAGGCGCCTCAGGCAGATCCAGACCAACGCCGACGACGCCAGATGCAGCGCCAGGTTCACCGCGTGGTAGCCCACGGGCGACTCGCCGCCCACCGCGTGGTTCAGCCAGAACGTGAAGTACGTGAGCGGACGCGTCTGCGATGGCCTCCACACTTCCCGCCACCCGCTGGGCGACGTAATGGCCGGATCGGCGAGGATGGCGTGGTCGTCGAACTGGAAGGGGGCGGACAGCAATCCGCCGAACGAAAACAGCACGGCGGCGGCGATCGCCGCCAGCACCGCGACGCCGCGCGGACGGGGTTCGGACGGCGTTTCGGGACCGGTTCCAGCCAATGCTATTATCTTAGGTCACTCCACGCCGCATGCCGAAATCCGCCCGGCCCAAAACCGCCGCCGAACGCAAGGCCCGGCTCGGGAAGATCCTGGAACACCTGGACGCTCTCTACCCGAACGTCACCTGCGAACTGCATCACGAGAACGCGTGGCAGCTTCTGGTGGCGACCATCCTTTCGGCCCAGTGCACCGACAAGCGCGTGAACATGGTGACTCCGGGGCTGTTCGCCAAGTACCCCACGGTGCGCGATTTCGCGGCGGTGAGCCAGGACGAACTCGGCGAGGACATCAGGTCCACCGGCTTCTACAACAACAAGGCCAAATCGATCGTTGGCGCGGCCAAGAAGGTGCTGGGCGATTTCGGCGGCGAAGTGCCGCGCACCATGGAGCAGATGCTGACCATCCCCGGAGCGGCTCGCAAGACGGCGAACGTCGTGCTCGGATCGGCGTTCGGCATCGCCAGCGGCGTGGTGGTGGACACGCATGTCCAACGGATCGCGGCGCGGCTCGACCTGACCAAGGAAACCGATCCGGTCAAGATCGAAAGGGATCTGGCGAAGCTGCTGCCGCGGGACCGCTGGATACTGTTTGCGCACCAGATCATCCATCACGGCCGCCGCATGTGCGTGGCGCGGAAGCCCGAATGCGCGAAGTGCCCGATCGAGCCGCTGTGCTACGCGGCGGACAAGACGGTGTGAGGCTGGTTTCCGCGGCGTTGGCGGCGATGCTCTCCGGCTGCGGCGGGGGTCTCGAATGGTACGCGCCGCCGCCCCAGATGCCCGGTCCGCCGAGGCTCGCGCCAGCCGTGTCGATGAACGATCCAGCCGCGCCGGCGCACATCGTGAGCGGCATCGGCAAGCTCGAGAACGACCGGCATCGTTGGACCGAGGCTCGCGCGGTCCTGCGGTTCGAACTGCCGGTGGCGCGGGAGTTGAAGTTCGAGGCGCTGCTCGGCGTGAGCGACGTTACGTTTCCCAAGACCGGGCCGGTGACGGTGGTGTTCCGCGCGAACGGGGCCGAGTTTTCGCGCATCCGCTACGATTCGGCCGGGGAGCGCCGCCATGAAGCGGCCGTGCCGGACGCGGCCTTGCGCACCGGCGTGAACGAGGTGGCGATCGAGGTGGACAAGCCGCCGTTGGTGCTGCTGCGGGCGGGCTTCGTCGAATAGATGCGCGAGGTCTTCTACACACTTCTCGGATGGGGTCTGGCCGCGGGCGCCTGCGTCGGAGCCGGGCGGTTGTTGATCGCGCGATGGAAGCTGCCGCTTCACCGCCAGGAACTGGCGCCGGTGGCGTTCGTGCTGGGCGCGGCGGTGGTGAGTCTGCTGACCTTCGCCATGGCCGCGGTGCATGCGATCCACAAAGGCACGCTGCTCATAGCCGCGCTGGCGATTCTGGCCGCCGCCGCGCGTTCCCGCGCCAGCGCGCCCACGCTGCCCGCGACACGCGCCGGATGGGTGATGCTCGCGGCGGTTCCTGCGGGCGTGTGGACCTTCCTCCACGCGCTCGCGCCCGAGATGAGCGCCGACGGAATGGCGTACCATCTGGGTCTCACCGCGCGCTATTACCGCGAACACGGGTTCCCGTTCATCCCCGACAACATGTACGCCAACCTGTCACAGGCGATGGAAATGCTGTTCCTATTCGCGTTTCCGTTCGGGCGGCACTCGGGCGCGGCGCTGATGCATTGGAGCTTCGGAGCCGCGCTGGCGGGGTTGATGTTCGCGCACGGCCGGCGCTTCGGATTTCCTTACGCGGGCGCCGCCGCGGCGGTGCTGGTGGCCGCGTCGCCGGTAGTGGGGATCGACGCGGCGAGCGCGTACAACGACGTCGCGGCGGCGGCGGCGATCTTCACGGTCTACCATCTGCTCCGTGTGTGGGACGAGACTGGCGACGCAGGGGTGCTGCTCGCGGTGGGTCTGGCGGCCGGGTTCGCCTACGCGATCAAGTACACCGCGTTTCTGGCTCTGCCGTTCGCGATCGTCTGGCTGGTCTGGCGCCGGGCATCGTTGCGCCGTCTAGCCGTGGTGGCGGCGATGGCGGCGGTGTCCATCGCTCCCTGGGCGGCCAAAAACGCTATTCAGCTCGGCAACCCGGTGTCGCCGTTTTTCAACAAGTACTTTCCGAACCCCTACGTGCACGTCTCGTTCGAGGAGCAGTACCGCAAGGACATGCGCGACTACGGCGTCCTGGACAAGCGCGCTCTTCCGGTCGAGGTGACGGTTCGCGGCCACTTGACCAATGGACTCCTCGGCCCGGTGTTTCTGCTGGCGCCGCTCGCGTTGCTGGCGTTACGTCATCCGCACGGCGCGGGTCTGCTAGCCGCCGCCGCCGTGTTCGCGCTGCCGTACGCGTCCAACATCGGCACGCGATTCCTGATTCCGATGCTGCCGTTCCTCTCTCTGGCGCTGACGGTCCCTCTCGCGCGCCGGGCCCGCACGGCCGCGGTGTTCGCGGCGATTCACGCGATCGTATGCTGGCCCCCGGTGGTGAACCTGTACTGCGCTCAATATGCCTGGCGGCTTTTCGAATTTCCACTGGAGGCCGCGCTGCGCATCGAACCGAAGCACGAGTTCCTGACCCGGCTCGCCGGGCCGTATCAGGTAGCTCGCATGATCGAAGAGCGGACGCCGCCGGGAGCGTGGATCCTCGCCACCAATCAGGTCGCCGAGGCCTATTGCACACGCCGGGTTTCCGTGGTGTACCAATCGGCGATGGGGCAGAATCTGGGGTCGCTGCTCTACGCGCCGGTCGTGCATGACTGGGTTGCGTCGCGCGTGGTGGAGTTCACCGTGCCCGCCGCGTCCATCTCCGGGGTCCGGGTGACGCAGACCGGCTCGTCCCCGGAGCAGTGGTACGTCTCCGAACTGCGCATTCACGCGGGCGGCGCCGAACTGCCGCGCGATCCCGGCTGGCGCTTCCGTGCGTCGCCCATGCCCTGGGAAGCCGGGGAAGCATTCGACAACAGCCCGCTCACCGGCTGGCAGTCGTGGCAGGCGGCCAGGCCGGGGATGTTCTTCGAGGTCCGCTTCGCCGGACCGAAGGCGGTGGACCGGGTCACGATCGAGACGCCGCCGGTCGACCGGTTGCTGTCGCTGTCGCTCGACGTGCTCGGCGCCGATGGCAGGACTTGGCGGCCTTCGGGGGCCGTTCCGCGTGAGATCGACGGCGCGGCGCCGCTCGGGCTTCGCGGCCAGGCGGCCGGTACGCTCAAGCGGAAGGGCGTCACCCACATCCTGCTGCACCAAGCCGACCCTCAGGCGCCGGACGTCGAAAAACGCCTCGACGACTGGGGTTTGCGCAAACTCGGCGAGCGGGACGGGCACCGCCTGTACGAGATCCGGTAGGTTCGGTTCAAAGGCAAGGTAGAATGGAGGTTCCCATGGGACAGAGTATCGGGCAGATCCTGACGAGCACCGTGCATCAAGTCGTGAAGAACCGCGGCAAGATGGAGCCTCAGCGCGGAACCATCGCGGAATGGACGGTGACCATCCTGCTGCTGTTGTTCGGAACCACCACGCTGGTGCAGGCGTTCGTGATTCCGACCGGCTCGATGGAAGACACGCTCCTCATCGGCGACCATCTTCTGGTGGACAAGCTCGCCTACTCGCCGCCCGGTCCGCTCAGCAAGCACATCCTGCCGTACACCGACGTCAAGCGCGGCGACATCATCGTGTTCCGCTACCCGATCGACATCCGCCACACCTTCGTCAAGCGCGTCATCGGCGTGCCCGGCGACCGCATCAAGCTGATGAAGAAGCAGGTAGTCCTCAACGGCCGCGAGCGCCAGGAACCGTACAAGTACCACAAGACCGACTACTTCGATTCCTACCGCGACAACTTTCCCACCGAGCCCAACGTCCGTTTGTTCGATCCCGCGAACAAGATGCTCGAGCAGAACTTGATCAATGGCGAGGTGGTGGTGCCGCCGGGCCACTACTTCGCGATGGGCGACAATCGCGATTCGTCGCTCGATAGCCGGTACTGGGGATTCGTGCCGCGCGACCATATCATCGGTAAGCCGCTGGTGATCTACTGGTCGTACGACGCGCCGACCGAACGTCTGGCCAGTTCCGACATCGGTCTGGATCACATTCTCGATCTGGCGCAGAACTTCCTTTCGAAGACTCGCTGGAAGCGCACGTTCAACCTGATCCGGCCGTTTCCGATTCCAGACTAGAGGAGGCGCCCGTGCGCAAGCATCATCGCGGAGAGCTCGCCGAGTGGATCGTGACGTTCCTGACGATGCTTTGGGTCTCGTCGAGCATCGGCTGGGCGTTCGTGGTCCCCACCGGTTCAATGGAGGGCACGATTCTCGTGGGCGACCACATGATCGTCGACAAGATGAGCTACGCCCCGTCCGGTCCGATTGGCAAATACCTGCTGCCTTACACCGACGTGAAACGCGGCGATATCATCGTGTTCCGCTATCCGCTGAACATCAAGGAAGACTACGTCAAGCGCGTAATCGGCGTGCCGGGCGATCGCATTCGGATCTCGGCGAAGCAGCTTTTTCTCAACGGCAAAGCGGTGGAGGAGCCGTACAAGGTGCATCGTTCGAACCAGATGGACAGTTATCGCGACTTCTTCCCGTCGGAGCCGAACTCGCCGCTGCCGCCGGCCGCGTTGCAAATGCTGCGCGGCCACATCGTTGCCGGTGAAATCGTCGTGCCAGCGGGCCACTACTTCGCGATGGGCGACAATCGCGACGAGTCCTCCGATAGCCGCTACTGGGGCTTTGTGCCGCGCGAGAACATCGTGGGCAAGCCGTGGGTGATCTACTGGTCCTTCGAGTCGGCGGGCGATTATCGCAAGGCCGTCGATCCCACCCATCTGAAGGATCTCGCGCTGAACTTCTTCTCCAAGACCCGCTGGAACCGCACACTGCGGACGTTGCGCGGACGCCCCCTTCAATAACGTGTCGAAACATCACTACGGTTTGATCCTCGCCGGCGGGCGGGGAACTCGATTCTGGCCCCGCAGCCGCACGCGCACTCCGAAACAGCTTCTCCCGTTCGTCGGCGAGAACACGCTGCTGCAGGAGACCCTTGAAAGGCTGCGCGCGGTGGTTCCGCCCGAGCGCATCTGGGTTCTGACCAACGATCATCTGGTGAAGGAGATCCGCAAGCAATTGCCGGACGTCCCCGCCGCGCAGGTCCTCGCCGAGCCGGCGCAGCGCAACACCGCGCCTTGCCTGGCGTTGGCATCGCAACTGATCGCCGCGCGCGACCCGAAGGCGGTGCTCGGCGTGTTTCCGGCCGACCACCATATCTCGAAGCCCGCCGAGTATCGCAAGTACGTCAAGGCCGCGTTTCGCGCCGCCGGAGCGGGGAGCCTGATCACTCTCGGAATCCAGCCTCGCTGGCCCGAGACCGGCTACGGATACCTCGAGTTTCCGGAAGGCTCGAACGCCGGCACGTTCGAGCCGGTTCCCTTGTCGAGCTTCCGCGAAAAGCCGGACGAGGCGAAGGCGCGCGAGTTCCTCGCCGCCGGGCACTACTACTGGAATGCCGGGATGTTCTTCTGGAAGGCGGGTGCGTTCCTCGACTGCATGCGCGAGTTCCAGCCGAAGACGTCGACCTTACTCGCCTCGTTGCCGCCGCTCGAGTCGCGCGGATTCGCGGCCAAGCTGAAGAGCGTCTACCCGAACTGCGAGAACATCTCCGTCGACTATGCCGTCATGGAGCCCGCCGGCAAGAAGGGGATGGTGCTCGGTCTGGCCACCGGCGACTTCGGGTGGAACGACCTGGGAAGCTGGAACGCGGTCTACGAACTGGCGGAGCGCGACTCGGAAGGCAACATCTCGCGTGGCGAGTCGGTGTTCGAGGGCGCCACCGGATGCTTTGTCGAAGCCCACGGCAAACTGGTGGCGATGGTGGGTGTCAAGGATCTGGTCGTGGTCGACACGCCCGACGCGCTGCTGATCGTCGACCGGTCCCGCGCGCAGGATGTCGGCCGGATCGTCAAGCAGCTCGAGAAGCGCGAGCGCCACGACCTGCTGTAGCTATTCCTTCACCACGCTGACGCTGGCGATCGTCCACGGCCCGGTGCGGAGTTCGTTCACGATCTTGCCGCTGGCGTCGATCTCGAGCAGGCGCCGGCCCGTATAGTCGTTGATGAACAGGTTTCCGTTCGGAAACACGTCGGTGCCGGACGCCCAGCTCATCCGCAGGGCCGGTTGCATCCCGCCCAACGATCGCACCACCTTGCCCTCGCGCGTCACTTCGACCACCTCGCCGGGATCGGTCATGCTCACCAGCGTGTTGCCGTTGGCGAGCCGCATGCCGCGATACGGACGCCTCTTGGTCCCGCCCTCGCCCTCGTACTTCCAAACGACCTCGCCCTTCTGGTTCACTTCGATGATCTTGCCGAGCACCTCCACCGAAATCAGCGTGGTGCCTTGCGGCGTGCGGCGCGCGTTGCGGCTCTGCATGTTCGCCAGTTCCGGGTGCGCATAGCGCCAAACGACCTTCTTCTCCCGCGTGACTTCGATCACCTCGCCCTTCCGCGCGTCGTTGATCAGAGTGTTGCCGTTGTCGAGCCGTTGCGCGCTGATCGGGTGTTCCAGTCCTTCGTTCGGACCGTAGCTCCACACTTCGCGATGTTGCCCGTCGATCTCGATCACCTTGCGCTGAGCGCCGATCGAGTACAGGACATGGCCGCCGGGCAGCGACTGCACATCGTGCCCGCGCTGGTTCGGAACCCGCCAGTTCACGTTGCCGGAAGGCCAATCGAGCTCGATCACCTCGCCGCCGGGGCCGTGATCGGAGATCAGCACGCGGGTCTGCTTCGGCTTCGGCGCGAGCTGTTTGTCGAAGAACTCGATGGCGGCCGCTTCCGCTTTGGCGGCGTCTTCGCCTTTGAATCCGTGGCCCGCGCCTTTCATCGTGAGCAGCTCCGCGTGGACGCCGGCCGTCTTCATGCGTTCCATCAACCACAGCGACTGCTCGTAGCCGACGTACTTGTCCTCGGTGCCGTGGATCGCCAGCACCGGGGCCGCTTTGGGCGACACCCAGTTCAGCGGGCTGCCGAACCGGTGCAGCTTGTCCTGGCTGCTCAGGCCGCCGCCGAACCACATTGGCAGCACTTCGTGCGCGTCGACGCTGGCCCCGTACGATTTGGTGAAGTCGGTCGGCCCATAGTAGTCGACGACGCACTGGACCTTGCTCGACATCTCGCGGTTCGGGCCCGTTCCCTCGAACTCGGGGACGCCGGCCGTCAGGCCCAGCATCAGCACGAGATGGCCGCCCGCCGATCCGCCGATGACGCCGATTCTGCCGGGATCGATGCCGTAGCGGTTGGCGTTGGCGCGCATCCAGCGGATGGACGCTTTGACATCCTCCACCGCCGCCGGGAACTGGTGTTTCGGCGACAGCCGGTAGTCCACGGTCGCGGCGACATAGCCCCGATCGGCCAGCTTCAGAATCAGCGGCAAATACGAGTCGCGCTTACCCGCGCGGAATCCGCCTCCGTGGATCGCGACCACGGCCGGGCGGCGTCCGCCGTCCGCCTTGGGCCGCGCGATGTCGAGTAACTGCGGCTCGCCGACGCGCGAGTATTCGACGGCCCGCTCGAGGACCACCGAGTCCGGAACGTTCGGCTGCGCGGCCAAAGTAGCCGCGGCGAGCACGGCGGCGAATACGGTTCTCACTTATTGAAGCCCCTTCTTTGCGTTGTACAGTTTCGAGATCTCCTGGGCGGACAGCGGGCGCCGGAAGATCGACAATTCGTCGAAGAGCCCCACGTAGCCCACGCCCAGCCGGATCGCCGCCTTGGACATGTCCCACTCGAGGCCTTCGGCGATCGTTTCGGTGGTTCCCACCGCGGCGCCGTTGACGTAGAGCGTCGCGGTTCCCTTGCCGGTTCCCAAACCCTTGTGCGAGATGGCGATGTGGGTCCACTGCCCCTTGGCGAACGGCGTCTTCTTCATCACCACCAGCCGGTTGTTGAACGCCGGGTTCTTGTCGGAGGGCACGTTTTTCGGGTTCCACTTGTTCAGATCGCCGAACACGCCCAGCCGGAAGTGGCGCGGTTTGTCGTCCTTGGTGAAGTCGACCCAGATGGCCCCGTCGTTGTAGGCGGCGTCGGTAACCTGGATCGGATCGCAAAAGCCGGGTTCGAGGTCGGTCTCCGGATCGAGCGAGAGCCAAAACGAAATCGTCCCGTCCCAGGAACCGGACTTGAAGTTGACGTTCCCCTCGGCCGGATAGTAGACCGCCTTGGTGTTCTTCTTCTTGAACCGGAGCGCTCCGCCGAACTTACCCGCGCCCGGGGCGATCTCGATGTCGGGATTGTGCAGCCCGGGTTTGGCGTCATCGCGTTTCTGGTACGAAGTCGCTGTATGGAGCCGCTTGTCGCCGCGGGCGACCCCGGCATCCACCCCTTGGTCGAAAGAGGCGTGGAAAAGCAGATCCTTCTTCTGAGCGGCGGCCGTCCAGGCCAGCGCGGCGAGCAGCGCCAGGCGAATCATCCCTTCACCGCCTTCCACTTGGCCGTGCCGTACTCGCCCAATTCCACTTCGCCCGACATGGCGCCGCCCTCCAGCCGTCCCTTGAAATCGTAATGCAGCGTCTGGCCTTCGTATCTCCAGCTACTCGAGAAGCCGACATGGGCGCCGCTGATGGAGCCCTTCAACTCGCCCGATCCCACGCGGCCCCGATGCTTGCCGGAGAGCTTGTTGCCGGCCACATGGAAATCCACCGTGTGCGTCGTGGACCCCGGCTCGAATTCGATCTCGACGCGCCAGCCTCCGGCGATGTCCTGGGCCGGGGCGGCGAAGCTCGGTTCGAGCACGCCCTTCTCCGCCGACTTGAAAATCGCGGTCAGCCGGCCGGCGACCAGCTTTGCCTCGCCCTCCTTCATCGCCACGGGCCGGATGCGGAACTGGAATCCGCCGCCCTCGGCGTGGGACATGACGCGCGGGGTCCCGGCGAGCAGTTCCCGCCCGACTTCTCCCGCGGTTATGCCGTAACGCTTGGGATCCCACTCGAGGTTCACTGTCGGGAATGGGCTTGCTCCCGCCGGCTCGGTCATCTTGTACTTGACGCCGATCGGGGCCAGCGTCTCTCCGATCTCCTTCAACCACCCGCGCCACTTGTCGTAGTCGGCCTGGAGATTGTAGTTGTTCGTCCACACGTCGATCGCGGCGACCATCCCCATGATCTCTTCCTTGCCGACCTTCAACGCGCGTCCGTAGGCGTGATGGGGCGATGCGTTTGCCCAAGCCGCCGCCACCAGAGTCTTCTTGCCCAGCAAAAGACCCGACGGCTGAGGCGCGCGCAGGATCTTGCCGCCCGAATATGCCACCAGGCTGGCCCCGCGCTTCAGATAAGGATTCGGGTTGAGGGCCAGTTCCGCCGCCGCGTCCACCAGGATCGGTACGTTGCGCGGCGCGGCCGCCGCGACCAGATTTTCGAGCTTGATGGGACCGCCCGGCTCGCCGGTGCCGAGCATCATGATCATCGCCGTGCGAGGGCCGAAGGCGCGATCGAGATTGGCGGGCGAATCCACCTCCACCATCTTCACGCCCACCGTTCGAACCGCATGATCGTAGGCGTTGCGCGACTGCCGCGGCACGATCACCTCGTTCTTCAGGCCGTCCATGTTGGGGATCTGCTGCATCTTCTCGGGATCGCGCCCGGCGACGCAGCCGCAGGTGGCCAACGTCAGCGCCGCGGCCGCGCCGTTGGTGACGATCGCCGCTTCGGCGCCGAGCTTGGGCGCGATGTAGGCACCCACTTTCTCCATGAGTTCGTCGAGGTTCACCGGCCAGTACGAGGCCTCTTCCATCGCGCGCTTGACTTCGGGACGCGAGAGGGCGCCGCCGTTGATGGTGTACGTGGCCGTGCAGTTGATGAACGGCCTCGCGCCGATGCGCGTGTACACCGATGAATCGGAGCCGGCCTTGGCGGGAGCCGCTCCCGCCTGTTCCGCGGTGAGGCCGAGGGCCGCCGCCCAGCCGCCTGTCCGTAGCGCATCGCGCCTGTTGAATCCGCCCGCCATGTTTACCTCCCGGCCAAATACTTTTTCGGCATCAGAGTCGCGATCGTGCCGAAATAAGTGACGATCTTGTGTTGTACCGCCGCGCCCATCAGCATGTGCGCTTCCGGATGCGTGAGCTTGAAGTCGCTCGTCAACCATTCGATCATATCCGAATTGGCCATCCGCAGCGCGTTGTCCATGCTCGACGAGAATTCGGGTTGGCTGCCGATGGACACGATATATTCCGCGTTCTCGAGCCGCGGGATGGAGATCCGCTTTCCCTTGCGGACCTTGACCGTGAACTGGACGTCGAGCGAGGTTTCGATGCCGCTGCCGAGCCCCTCGCCGTCGCCTTGCGCCGCGTGTCCGTCGCCGACGTAGAAGAACGCGCCCTTGTGGTAGACCGGAAAGTAGAGCGTCGCGCCTTCCACGATGTCGTTGTAGTCCATGTTGCCGCCCCAACTTCCCGCCGGACCGGACGTCTCGACTTTCTCGCCGGGGGGCGCGACGCCGATGCAACCGAGCATCGGGCGCAGCGGCAACTCGATCTTGCGGCCCGAGCTCTGCTTCAGCCGCGGGCTCACGACATTGCGCTTCAGGTCGATGTCCCACGGAATGAGATCGGCGCGGCCGGGGCGGAGCACGCCCATCTCGTAGAAGTTCTTGTAGAGCGACTCGGCGGCTCCGGAATTCAGGATGCCCGGGGAAAGGCGGTAACTGGTGTACCCATAGTTACGGTTGCAGCGGACCTTGTCGAGCTTGACCTCGAGCGAGTCGCCGTATTCGGCCCCTTCGACGTAGAACGGGCCCATGAGCGGATTGCCGCTCTCCGGGTAAACGTACGGATGCTGGATGTGTTTGACGGCCTTCCAGTCGGCGCCTCCGGAATCCCAGGTGCGAGTGACGACGGTGTCGCCCGAACGGACGCGTTTCACCGGTTCCTTGAACGCGGAGAATACACGGGAATGGTGATCCGGGTAGACCTCGTGGGTCTCGGCGAGCAGACTCGCGCCGAAAAGCAGGAGCGAAGTTCGAAACATGCCGGAGAGCATATCACGATGTGGGCGGTGGGGCCGTGGACGTCAATCCCAAGCGGCGGCGCGCATGATACCCTCGGCGAATGAGACTCGCCGCCCCGCTCCTGCTGGCCGCCTTACCCGTGCTTTGCCAGCCGGACCGGATCGCGATGTTGAACGAATTCGCTGAGCTGCTGCGGATTCCCAATGTCGCCCGCAATGTGGACGACATGCGCCGCAACGCCGCGCTGATCGAACGGATGTACGCCAAGCGGGGCATCGCGCTGACGCGGATGGAAGTTCCGGGCTCGCCTCCCGCGCTGTTCGGCGAGTTGCGGGTTGCCGGCGCCCAACGCACGATCATGCTGTACGCCCACTACGATGGACAGCCGGTGGCCGCAAGCCAGTGGACCAACGGTGGACCATTCGAACCCATTCTGTTGGACCAGGCCGGCAGGAAGCTGCCCTGGCCCACCGAGGACGCGCAACTCCATCCGGAGTGGCGGCTGCAGGCCCGCTCGGCGAGCGACGACAAGGCTCCCGTGATTGCCTTTCTGGCCGCGCTCGACTCCGGCGTCAAGCCCCAGGCCAACCTGAAGTTCTTCTTCGACGGGGAGGAAGAGGCGGGCTCACCGCACGCGCGCGCGATCCTAGAGAAATACAAGGACCGGTTAAAGGCCGATGCCATGATCTTCTGCGACGGTCCCGTGCACCAGAGCCGCCGCCAACTGGTCTCGTTCGGCGTGCGGGGAACGGCGGCGTTCGAACTGACTCTCCACGGCCCCGCGCGGGAACTGCACAGCGGACACTACGGGAACTGGTCGCCCAACCCCGCGCTGATGTTGGCGCACTTGATCGCGTCGATGAAGGACGAGGATGGCCGCGTGCGCGTGGCGGGCTTTTATGACGACGTCGTCCCGCTGAGCGAGGCCGAACTCCGCGCCGTCCGCGAGATCCCGGAGGTGGAGGACGAGTTGAAGCGGGAACTGCTGTTGGGCGCGGTGGAGGTTCCCGGCAAGCGGCTCAACGAACTGATCGCCATCCCGGCGCTCAATATCCACGGCATCGCCAGCGCGTCCACCGGCGCCGGGGCGCGTAACGTGATTCCCTCCACGGCGGTGGCCAGCATCGGCATCCGCCTGGTCAAAGGCATGGATCCGGAGAAGACCATCGACCAGTGCATCGAGCACATCCGCAAGCGAGGATACTTCGTCGTGGAGCGCGAGCCAACCGCCGCCGAACGGTTGGCCCATCCGCGCGTGGCCAGCGTCCGGCGCACCCGGGGCGGTACTCGCGCCGTGCGCGTGCCGATGGACTTACCGCTGGCGGCAACCGTCGTGCGGGCGATCGAGAAGGTGCGCGGACCCGTGGTCCGGCAACCCACCGGAGGCGGGACTCTTCCCATCGCACCGTTCGAGGATGTCCTCGGCATCCCCGTCATCGTCGTCCCCATCGCCAACCACGACAACAAACAGCATTCTCACGACGAGAACATCCGCCTGCAAAACCTGTGGGACGGCGTGCGGACGCTCGGCGCGGTGATGTCGGCCTCGTATTGACCAGACTGGATGCCGCCGCTACACGAAATAGCGGCCCGCCGCCAGCAACTCCGCCGCGATCTTGCGGCGCAGCGCGATCGCGTCCACCGGTTCGAACTTGGTGAACCGCTTCAGCACGGCGAGATTCGTCCGCAACGCGTCCCCGGTGGAACACGCCGCCAATACCGCGCGGCCCGCTACTTCCACCTGCTCCATCGCCTCCCGCGCGAAAACCGCCGTGTAACTCGCCGCGATCGCCGAGCCCGTCTTACGCGCCCGCAACTGCGCCGATTCGATCGCCAGCGCGCCGATCGACAAATCGGCGATCAGCGCCAGCACCTCCTGCTGTTCCTCCATCTCCGCGCCGAACCTCTGGTACGCCGCGCCCAGGCAAAGCAACGCTACCTTCTTGGCGTTCCGGGCGAGATCCGGCGCCTCCGTGGACAACGCCGGCCCCGCCAGTAACTCCGCCTGCAGCGCCTTCACCGCCGCCACCAGGCCGAGCCGTCCCCGCTGGGCCCGCTTCAACAGCATCCCCGTCGCCAACATCCGGTTGATCTCGTTGGTGCCCTCGAAGATACGGTTGATCCGGCAATCCCGGTAAGCGCGCTCCACGACATAGTCCTGATGGAAACCGTAGCCGCCGTGGATCTGCACGCCTTCGTCCGCGATGTAGCTCAGCGTCTCGCTGGCGAACACCTTCACATACGAGCATTCGGCCGCGAACTCCTCCGCGGCCTTCATCCACGATCCGTCCCGCGCCCGCGAAGTCACCATGCCGGTGACGCGGTAGGTCATGGTCTCCGACGCGTAGAGGCGAATCGCCATCTCCGCCAGCTTGTGCTGGATCATGCCGAACGCGGCGATCGGTTTGCCGAAGGCCGTCCGCTCCTTGGCGTATTTCAGGCAGACCTGCAACAGGTGCTTCCCCGCGCCGGTTGTGCCGGGGCCAAGCTTCAGCCTCCCGATATTGAGGATGTTGAACGCGATCAGGTGGCCCTTGCCAACCTCGCCGAGGACGTTTTCCGCCGGCACTTTCACGTTGTCCAGGAAGAGCGCCGTGGTGGAACTGCCCTTGATCCCCATCTTCTTCTCTTCGGCGCCGGGTTGGACGCCGGGCCAGCCGCGCTCCACCAGGAACGCCGTAAAGTGTTCGCCGCCCACCTTGGCGAACACCGTGTACAGGTCGGCGGCGCCACCGTTGGTGATCCACAGCTTCTGGCCGTTGAGAACGTAGTGCGAGCCGTCCTCGCTCAGGTCGGCTCGGGTCTTCGCGGCCAGTGCGTCGGACCCGGCGTGCGCTTCGCTCAAACAATACGCGCCGATCATCTCCGCGCTGGCCAGCCTTGGCAGGTACTTCTTCTTCTGCGCCTCGTTGCCGAACAGCAAGAGCGGAAGTGTTCCGATGCCCGCGTGCGCGCCGTGCCACGCCGAGTACGACCCATCCTTGGCGAGCTTCTCGGCGACGATCATCGCGGACATGAGATCCATTTCCATCCCGCCGTACTCCTCCGGCACCACAACCGCGGTCAGCCCCAGTGCGGCGGCCTTGCGCAGCACTGCCACGGCCGCGCCCGGCTCCTGGTGTTGGATCGCGTCCAGATGCGGCGCGACCTCTTTCTGGAAGAACTCCTCGGTGGTCCTCGCGATGTCCTTCTGCTCGTCGGTGAAGTCTTCCGGCGTGAAAATCGACTCCGGGGTGGCGTCCTCGAGGAGGAATCCGCCGCCAATGGCCGGCGAGGAAGTGGGGTGCGTCGTAGCAGTCATGTCGGTCTCCATCCACGATTATGAACCGTCCGCGATCGGCGCGCCGCGGGGCCGAGTTGAAAACGGCGGGCGGAAAGGCCTACACTTCGAAGTCCCCCTCCAATCTTCATGAGCGATTCCAACAGCGTGCGATTCACGCGTCCCGTCGACGCGTATCTGGATGTTTTGACTCCCGAGGCAATGGACTTCGCCGCCGCGCTTTGCCGCAAGTTCGAGCCCCGGCGGCAAGAGCTTCTCGCGGCGCGGCGAGAGCGGAGCAAGGCTCTGGCAAACGGTGAACTGCCGGACTTTCTCCCGGAAACCGCGCACATCCGCGCGGGCGGCTGGAAGATCGAGCCCGAACCGGCCGATGCGCTCGACCGCCGCGTGGAGAT